>Ga0302325_10003940_pt1 | contig 34607 bp, 31 predicted proteins | sample Palsa_T0_2_FD_201948 | JGI IMG/M metagenome (GOLD analysis project Ga0302325, IMG submission 201948) | Peat permafrost microbial communities from Stordalen Mire near Abisko, Sweden - Palsa_T0_2 | ecosystem: Environmental > Terrestrial > Soil > Palsa > Peat permafrost | place: Sweden: Abisko...
CAGCAAATCCGCTCCGCCGCGATTGGTTGCCGCACATTATCTGTGCGAACTCAGCAGCCAGGCCCTCGAGCGTGGCGACAGCGCAGCCGCGCGCGGATTGCTGCGCGATGCGCGCGCCGAGACCGCGGCGTTTCCGCGCGCCGCCGTGCTGCGGGCAGAAATCGCGGAGCGCGCCGGGGATGTCGCATTGGCCGAACGGCTGATCAAGTCAGCGGTGCAGCAAGCACCCACGCTGTTGCAGGAGCAGCTGCCGCACCTGATGCGGCTCGCCGGTTCCGAAGGGCGCGACCGATTGCTGCAGGAATTGGTCGCGCATGCGAATGCCGGTGATTTCGACCAGCTCAAGCGCCTGGTGTTCGCGGCGATCGCCGCGAATCTGGCGGATGCCAAACCGCTGCGCGCGTCGATGCAAAGAGTGCTCGCCGAGGATGCGATCCTGCATGCCGTATGGCACGACACGAGTTCACCGCACTTCGAGCGCATCGCGGCCGAGCTCGGCGCATTGTTCGCGCAGGCCGAGAAATATCGCTGCAATGAATGTGGCTTTGCCGGGCGCAGCTTTTATTGGCACTGCCCCGCCTGTCATGCCTGGGACAGCTTCGAGACCTGCGCCATCGTCAGGCTGCGCTAGGCGCGCGATTGTAAGATTTACGTGTTTTCCGAGGCGCCGGCTGCGCCCAAAGCCGCGGCAAAATCCGCTATCATTTCGACATGCCAACCAAATCCGTGAAGACCGCCGTATTTCCCGTGGCCGGCCGCGGCACTCGGTTCCTGCCGGTGACCAAGGCGAGTCCCAAGGAAATGCTGCCGATCGTCGACAAGCCGCTGATCCAGTACGCAGTGGATGAAGCGCTGTCCGCGGGCGTGGAGACGTTGGTGTTCATCACCGGCAGTTCCAAGCGGGCGATCGAAGATCACTTCGACAGCAACCCGGAACTCGAGGCCGTGCTGCAGGCGCAAGGCAAGGAGGATCTGCTCGAGACCTTGCGCGCCATCCTGCCGAGTTGGGCTTCGTGCGTGTACATACGCCAGTCGGCGCCGTTGGGTTTGGGGCATGCGGTGCTGTGCGCGCGGCCGGTGGTCGGCGATGCGCCGTTCATGGTGCATTTGGCGGACGATTTGATTGACGCCAAGGTACCCTGCCTCAAGCAGATGGCCCAGGTGTTCGAGGAGCACCAATGCAGCGTGCTCGGCGTGCAGACGGTGAACAAGCAGGACACCGACAAGTACGGCATCGTCACGCTGGATCGAAAAATCGGGCCGCGCCTCGGCAAGATGTCGCACATCGTCGAGAAGCCGAAACCCGAAAAGGCCGCGTCGAATCTTGGCGTCGTGGGACGCTACCTGCTGACGGCGGCGATATTCGACGATCTTGCGAAGATCGGCACCGGCGCGGGAGGCGAGATTCAGCTCACCGACGGCATCGCCCGCCTGATGCAGCGCGAGCCCGTGTACGCCTTCGAATTCGAAGGCAAGCGCTACGACTGCGGCAGCAAGTTAGGATATTTACAGGCGACCGTCGAATACGGGCTCAAGCATCCCAGTCTGGGCAAGGAGTTCGCGGGCTACTTGCACGGATTGGCCGGCAAGCTGCCCGCGTAACGCCTGCACGCGATCGGCGCTTAGTGAAAGCGCCCGCGCTGCTGCTGACCCCGATTGCGCGATCCGGCCGAGTGGCTCGAATCGCGGCGTCCACCGCGATTGCCATGGGAATTCCCGCCATGGGAATTGCCGGCATGCGAACCTTGGCGGCCGGAAGAGGGCGGCCGCTCGGGCCGCGAGGCCGGTTGCGGCGTCATGTCGATCTTGAACACCGGCGTGGCGACGACCGGAATACTGCGCCGAAGCACGCGCTCGATGTCGCGCAATAGCCCGGATTCATCCGAGGAAACCAGCGAAATGGCTTCACCCGCGGATCCCGCGCGGCCGGTGCGGCCGATGCGGTGCACGTAGTCCTCGGGGACATTCGGCAGCTCATAGTTCACCACTTGCGGCAGCTCCTTGATATCGAGCCCGCGCGCGGCAACTTCGGTGGCCACCAGGGCGGTCACCTGGCCGCGCTTGAACATGTCGAGCGCCTTGACGCGCGCCGCCTGGCTCTTGTTGCCATGAATCGCGGCCGCCGTGATCCCGGCGCCTTCCAGCTGCTGGGTGAGGCGATTGGCTCCGTGTTTGGTGCGGGTGAAAATCAATACCTGGCGCCACTGGCCTTCCTGGATCAGGTGCACCAGCAGGTGGCGCTTCTGTTCCTTCTGCACGCGGTACGCGCGCTGCTCGACCAGTTCGATCGGCGCATTGCGCGGCGCCACCTGAATCGACAAGGGGTTGTGCAGCAGGCGCTCCGCCAGGCCGCGGATGTCGTCGGAGTAAGTGGCCGAGAACAAGAGGTTTTGGCGTTTCTGCGGCAGCAATTTGATGATGCGGCGAATGTCGGGAATGAATCCCATGTCGAGCATCCGGTCCGCCTCATCCAGCACCAGGGTTTGAATCTTGGATAGATCCACGGCGCGCTGCTGCGCCAGATCGAGCAGGCGGCCGGGGGTCGCCACCAAGATGTCGCAGCCGCCGCGCAACGCGGTGATCTGCGGATTGATGCTCACGCCGCCGAACACCTGGTAGGTGCGAAGCTGCAGATGCTTGCCGTAATCGCGCGCGCTCTGCGCGACCTGAGCGGCCAGTTCACGCGTAGGCGTGAGCACCAGCACGCGCGGCGCGCGATGCGTGCCATGCGCGGTGTCTGCCATGAGGCGTTGCAGAATGGGCAGCACGAAACCGGCGGTCTTGCCGGTACCGGTCTGAGCGCCCGCGAGAACGTCGCGGCCCTCGAGGACCGCGGGAATGGCTTGCAATTGGATCGGAGTGGGGATGTCGTAGCCTTTATCGGCCACGGCACGCACCAGTTCGGGCAACAGCCCGAGATCTGAAAATGACATTAAAAATCCTTAAATGAACGGATGGACTCGCACGACGGAGCCATGAGCTCTGTAGCGGTCAGCAGCGAGGAGGGTTAAGTGAAGCGTCGAGTCGAATGACGGACCGCTGGCTCGAGGCGGCACTGACCGAGCGCCATCCTCATTGAACTGCACACACTGTACAGGCTGGGATCGGCCGCGTCCAGCACTCGGTCACATTGCGGGCGAATGCCCCGGCACGGGGGCGCCGGCGAACACGCCGCCGGAGTCCTTGGGGCCGATGGCGTCCGCGAGCTTGGACTTCGGCAGCACAGAGCGCGGACTCACCGCGACATCGCCGTCGCGAATCTCGAAGTGCACGTGCGGCCCGGTTGAGTGGCCCGTGCTGCCGAGCAACGAAACGACGCTGCCCTGCTTCACCTGATCGCCGACCTTGACCTTGAGTTCGCTGTTGTGCGCGTACAGCGAGCTGGTCTTGCGGTCGTGGCGGATAATCACCACGTTGCCGTAGCCGCGCAAACCATCGCCGGCGTAGATCACCTCGCCGTCAGCGATGGCATACACGGGCTCGCCGACGTCCGCGGCGATATCCAGGCCTTTGTGCATCTTGCCCCAGCGCTCGCCATATTCCGAGCTGACGATGCCGGCATCCAGCGGCCAACGCAGCGCGCCTGCGTATTGTTCCGGAACCGTACTCAGCGCAGGCAGCGGCGCCGTGTGCGGTTTGGGCTGGGGGGCGCCCGGCGCCGCGCCGACCGCAGGCGCCGGGGTTTTTGCAATCCCCGACTTATGTAACACGCTGAGCACGGCAACCTCGCTGTGCTCGCTGGAATCGTGAAAGGTTTTCAGCAGGTCTTTTTCGGCGAGATATTTCTGCATCCGCGCGTAGGCCTTGGAGGCGGTGGTCGCAGTCACCTCGGCGGCCTTGGTGGCGGTGGTGGTGGTGACCTCCACGGCCTTGGTGGATGCCTGCTTGGTATCCTGATACCAGGGCTGATCGCCGAATTTCTGATCGGTCGTGGCGCAACCGATCACGCAGGCCGCAACGCCTGCTAGGGCGAACACCTGAGCGCGATGCGCGCCGGCCAACTTCATCATGGGTGCAGCTTAGCACGTCAAAAAAAAGCTGCCAAAGCTGCATTGGGGCGGTACGCTATGCGCGATGACGATACTCCGCGAAGGTTATGCGTCGGCAGGCGAGTCAGGCTTCGCGCGCATGCGGCGTGCCGCAGGCCAACTGGAGACGTCGAGCAAATGGGCCATCGCATGCATCGTGGTGGGTTGGTTCTTCACCGACACGCTGGTGGCGAGCCTGGCCTCGCTGCATCGCGGAATCCGCTTCTTCTACCTGCCGGCCGTGATCGCCGATCCCACGCGCATGTTTTTCGGAGTCGACTACACCATGCAGTCGGCATTGTTCAGCCTGGTCTGCCTCGCCTGTGTGCTGGCGCCGGTGGCGGCGCATCTGTCGACCCATCGCTTCGCGCGCTTGGGCTACCTTTCCCCGCTACTGCTCATCGTGCTCTGCGGTGCGCTGCTGTATTCGAAAACCTCGGGCGATTTTTTCGCCTCGCCAAGTGACAATGGCATCGGCACGAGCGTGGTGCACCTGGCCAATCGGCTGGTGGCCCGGGGCAGCGATCTTGCCTCGCGGCATGTCGCCATCGGCGCCGGCGGATACCTGGCGGCGATCGCCAGTGTCGTATTGGCGGTGCAGGGGATTCGCGGCTATTTTGCGCAAGCCGTGCGCCCGCCGGACACGGATCCGTCCTAAACGGGCGATTAGCGCGTGCTATCGCTTTGCATTTGCTGCGCGCGCCGCGCGTGCAGTATGGCCTCGGTGTAGCCGTTCGGCTGCTCGCGACCTTCGAATATCAAATCGCAGGCGGCGTTGAAGGCAATATCGGCGTCTAGATTGGCCGTCATGGGCCGATAGGCGGGATCGCCGGCATTTTGCCGGTCGACCACGGCCGCCATGCGGCGCAGCGCCGCCATCACCTGATCCCGAGTGCAGATTCCATGGCGCAGCCAGTTGGCGACATGCTGGCTGGAAATGCGCAGTGTGGCCCGATCCTCCATGAGAGCCACGTCGTAGTAGTCCGGCACCTTGGAGCAGCCGATGCCGAAGTCGATCCAGCGCACCACATAACCGAGGATGCTTTGGGCATTGTTGTGCAGTTCCTCCTCGATCTCCGCGGCGCTCCAGCTCGGATTTGCCACCAGAGGAGGAGTCAGTACATCGTCGAGCGAGGCGCGCGCGCGCGTCGCAAGCTGGGCTTGGACGCGCGCCACATCCACCGCGTGATAGTGCAAGGCATGCAAGGTGGCCGCGGTCGGGGAGGGCACCCAGGCGGTGCTTGCGCCCGCGCGCGGATGCGCGATTTTGGCCTTGAGCATGTCGCGCATGAGGTCCGGCATGGCCCACATGCCCTTGCCGATCTGCGCGCGGCCGCGCAGGCCGCAGGCGAGGCCGACGTCGACATTGCGCCGCTCGTAGGCATCGAGCCATAAGGCCTGCTTGAGCTCGTTCTTGCGCGGAATCGCGGCGGCCTCCATCGAGGTGTGGATTTCATCGCCGGTTCGATCCAGAAAGCCGGTGTTGATGAACACCAACCGGTCGCGCGCGGCGCGGATGCACTCCGTGAGATTGACGCTGGTGCGCCGCTCTTCATCCATCACGCCAATCTTGAGCGTGCAGCGCGCGATGCCCAGCAAATCCTCGACCTGCGCGAATAGCTCGGCGGCGAATGCCACCTCGTCCGGTCCATGCATCTTGGGCTTGACGATGTAGATGGAGCCAGTGCGCGAATTGCGCTGTGCGCCGGCGCCGCGCAGGTCGTGGAGCGCAATCAGGGAAGTCAGGGCCGCGTCGATGAAGGTTTCCGGTGTGTGCTGTGCGTCGATGGTCACCGCCGTGGTCATCATATGGTGACCGACGTTGCGAACCAGCATCAGGCTGCGGCCCGGCAGCACGAGTTCAGCGCCGCCAAGCGTGCGGTAGCTGCGGTCAGGGCTCAGCCGGCGCAGCATCAGCCGCCGGCCCTTCTCGATGCGCGACTCGAGCTTGCCGGTCATCAATCCAAGCCAGTTTCGATACACCAGGATCTTGTCCTCGACGCTGACGGCGGCGACCGAATCCTCGCAGTCCTGGATGGTGGTGATGGCCGACTCGAGCGTCACATCGCTGATGCCGGCGCGATCGGTGCTGCCAATGATGTGCTGCCGATCGATGAGCAGCTCCACGTGCAGGCCGTGATGGATCAGCAGCACGGCCTGCGGAGAGCCGGGCTCGCCCTGATAGCCGACCAGAGCCGCCGGGTCCTTGAGCATCGTGAGCGTCCCGTCGGATAGCTGAATTTGCAGGCCGCGCGCAGCAATGCTGTAGGCCGTGGCCTCATGATGCGAGCCGCCGGCGAGGGAGAAATGCTCATCCAGGAAATCGCGGCCGAAGGCGATGACCTTGGCGCCGCGTGTCGGGTTATACGCACCGTCGCGGCCGGCGCCGTCCTCCTCCGGGATGGCATCGGTGCCGTACAGCGCGTCGTAGAGGCTTCCCCAGCGGGCATTTGCCGCATTCAGGGCGTAGCGCGCATTGTTGACCGGAACCACGAGCTGCGGTCCCGCTATGCTGGCAATCTCGCGGTCGACGCCTTCGGTCTCTATCGAGAAAGGCTCCTTTTCGCGCACCAGATAGCCGATGTCGGTCAAGAACGCCCGGTAACGCTGGCGGTCGAATAGCGGCCCAGGGTTCTGATGATGCCAGGCGTCGATTTTCGCCTGCAAATCATCGCGCCGTGCCAGCAAAGCGGCGTTGCGCGGCGCCAACCGATGCACGAGCGCGGCGAAACCATTCCAAAACGACTCTGGATCGATGCCGGTGTCGGGAATGGCTTCCTGGTTGACGAAGTCGTACAGGGCCTTGTCTATCTCAACTTGGCCGATCGCGACGGTCGCTGTCATCTAAGGGATTCCGGGCTCGCAAAATAATCGAGTTAGCCTCGCATAGTAATATACTCCACCGCCGGGAGCGCCAAGATGAACCACCAGAAACCGCCGAATGCCAAGATCCAGATTTCCAAGGACGGACCGTACTTGGTGAAAGGCGACCTGCCGTTGGCGAAGCAAACCATCGGCACCAATGCGGCCGGCGAATCGATCGAATGGACTGCAGGCCCGACCTATCCTGCGCAGGCTCAATATGCCTTGTGTCGCTGCGGCCGCAGCGCTGTAAAGCCTTTTTGCGATGGCTCGCACAAGAAGGTGGGATTTGACGGCACCGAGACGGCGAGTCGCGAACCTTACCGCCGCCAGGCCAAGGTCATTCGCGGCCCGTCGATGTCGCTGAGCGATGCAGAAGGGCTGTGTGCATTCGCGCGCTTTTGCGATCCCAACGGCCAGGTGTGGAATCTGGTGAATCAAACCGACAATCCGACGGCGCGCAAGCATTTTGTGAAGCAAACCGGGGAGTGCCCGTCGGGACGCTTGGTGGCCTGGGATAATGCAACCGGCGAGTCGATCGAACCCAAACTCGAGCCCGGCATCGGGCTGGTGCAAGATCCCGCCAACGAGTGTTCGGGACCGCTGTGGGTGACCGGCGGTGTGCAGGTCGTGGGCGCGGACGGCCACGATTATGAGCTACGCAATCGCGTCACCCTGTGCCGCTGCGGCGCGTCGCGCAACAAGCCGTTCTGCGACGGCACTCATGCGGCGATCAAGTTCAACGACAACCTGTGATGGCGGAGTTTACGGTTCGGATCCGCTGCGCCGCTTGAGCGCGGGGGACAGTTCGTGGATCAGCGCGTCTAGTTCGGGCGATCCAAACGGCTTGGTGATCGCTCTGATATTCGGGCCCAATCGAAATTCTTCGGTATCCAAACGGTAACCCGACACCAGGATGATGGGCAGCGAGGGATCGATGGCTTGAAGCCGGCGCGCGAAATCGACACCGGACATCCCGGGCAGGCTCACATCGGTGATCACCAGGTCGAATCGATGTGGATTGACGCTCAAGGCCTCTTCGGCCGTCGCCACGGCGGTGACCTGCCGCTCGCCGTCCGCGAGCAGCTCCACTGTGAGCTCGCGCACCAGGGCATTATCCTCGACATACAGAACCTTCATAGGCGATGCCATGTGGGTCTTGCGCCGTCAGCCGGTTGTGGGATAGCAGATGCGCAACGCGCCGGGCCGGTGCGCGGCCACCGGCAGCTCGAGGCAGCCCCGATTTGCGGACAACCAGCGCTGCGCAACCGCGAGCAGCAAGTCGAGCAGGGAGATCGTGGCGTCCGGGGAATTCCACAGCTGTGCCGGAGCCACCAGCGAGCACGGCGGCAGATTGGATTTGAACTCGATCACGGCATTCGAATCGAGGCGCGTCACGTTGACCTCGAGCTGCGAACCCGCCTCGAGCCCATCCGCCAAAGCCGAGGCCACGCCGAGAACGATCAAACGAAACTTGTGCGCCTGGGCGAGCACCAGCACCTTTTCCGCCGATTGCAGTCGAATGGTAATGGACCTGCTCGCAAGATCGCCCCTGAGAAACCGCAACACATCGCCCACAACCTCGCCGACGTCGACCGCGGTCGGCGCTTCCTTCTGGGGCGTTATCTGATTGAAGACTTCCCCCAGCATTTTTTCGTGATTCTCGATGGCGCGCCTGGCGAGGGCGGAGGCCTTTTCGGCCAGCGCAGCGTTGCCGCCCGGACCATTGGCGGCGCGAGTCAGCAACTCGACGGCGCTATGAAATACCTGCAAGCCGCCTCGCAAGTCATGTACGTAGGAGCGCCGGCATCTTTCGCCGACCAGGCTCCACGCGGCGGCGTCCACCAAGTCCTGCGAGGAAAGCGCGGTCACGGCTGTTGGGGCTCGTTTAGTTCTAATTTGGGCAAACCGAAAGTCTCCCGCAATGCGGTCCCAGTGTCGTGTACGAGAATACGCCAAATCGCCGTAGGCAAAGGACTACACGGGTGCCGGGGTGCCTGACAGGCGATGAAGCCATGCGCCGATAGCCGCGCGAACTCGCTTCGAGGATTCTCCAGCCCCAGACGGTTAATGCGCTTAGGGGAGACATCGATGGCAGCGAAGCAGAAACTCAGCAGCCGTAAGGTCGAACGAGCCATGCATGAGATGAAGCACGGAGAATTAAAGAGCGGACGCTCGGGGAAGAAGGTGACCAACCCCAAGCAGGCGATTGCAATCGGCTTGTCCGAGGCGAGGAAGGCGGGTGCGCGCATTCCCAAGAAGAAGAAGGCTCGCTGACTAGCGGCGCGCCTTCACGGCAATCATGCGGCTGACACCTGCGGCCCAGGCTTTGAACCGGGCGCTGGCCACCACAAAGGCTACGCAGAACGAAACGATAAATGCGTCCAAACCTGTCATCGCGAGCTCCTTACTGTGCGGAAGCCAGCATCGCTCATATGCGTGGATGGATTCTGTTATGCCGGTCTCGGTATGGCGCTCTCGGTCGCCGCCGGCGCCCAGCGTGCAGAATGGTTAATGATCTTAATTCTCACAAAGATAATGTAACATGTTGTTTTATAACGTAATGATAGACGAGAAGATGGAGAGACGCGGCGCACATCTTCATACTGTGAGCCAATTGCCGCGTGCCGCGACCATGTCGGCATGCGGGTGCTCGATAAGGCTTTTTGAACCACGGAAACGAGGGATATATGTATGCGACATTTTAACGCGCGTTCGCTGATTCTGGTGGCGGGATTGCTGGTGAGCCTGCAAGCAGCGCTTGCCCAGGAACCCCCTATGCCGAACCCGAGTAGCGATAGTCTTTACAACACGGCGTATGGAACAGGTTCCTTGGATAATTTGAATAATGCGACGTACGCGGCCGGAGAGAACAGCGCCTTCGGGAGCGGAGCGCTCAACGGGAATCTTGGCGGACTTCAAAATACCGCGGTGGGCTACCAGTCCATCTTTTCGAACCAGAGCGGAAGCTACAATACCGCCGTGGGGTGGGCTTCGCTTTGGCAGAATAGTTCCGGAAGCTTCAATACTGGCACCGGCTATCAGGCGCTCGGAAATCAGATCGGCTCGAACAACTCTGCATTCGGCTATAGCGCGTTGCAAGGCTCAACTGTGTCAGGCGTGATTAGCAGCGGCGGCTTCAATACCGCGGTTGGGAATGCCTCGTTGTATGGCAACTCTAGCGGCAGCTACAATTCGGCCACCGGCAGCGAGGCGCTGTTTACAAATACCTCGGGCAATTACAACACGGCCAACGGGGCCAATGCGCTGTTTGCCAACACGATCGGCAATTACAATACCTCCATCGGCTCCGGGGCCTCTTCGGCCAATACCACCGGGAGCTACACTACGGCGCTGGGCGCCTACGCCCTCAGGTCCAACACGACGGGCGGATCCAACATGGGGTTCGGCGCCTACGCATTGCCCGCCAATACCACCGGCAGCGACAATGTCGGCGTCGGCGTGCAGTCGCTGTACCAGAATGCAACCGGATCGAACAACATTGCGGTGGGATTCCAGTCGGCCTACAACCTCACCAACGGCAGCAACACCATCGAGATCGGCAGCGTGGGTGCGACGAGTGACAAGGACCTGATCCGACTGGGCACGCAGGGCCTGCAGACCGAGACATTTATCGCGGGCGTGTATGGAAGCACGGTCACGGGCAGCGCGGTGTACGTGACGTCGGCGGGGAAGCTTGGGGTACTTGCCTCCTCGGAGCGCTACAAGACGGCCATTGCGCCGATGGGCTCGAACTCCGAAAAACTCCAGCAGCTTCGGCCCGTGACCTTTCAGCTCAAGAACGACCCGTCGGGCGCCGTGCAGTACGGGCTGATCGCGGAAGAAGTGAACAAGGTCTATCCAGAGCTGGTGATCCGCGACGATTCGGGCACCATCCAAGGCCTGCGGTATGAAGAGTTGACGCCGATGCTGCTCAACGAGGTTCAGAAGCAGCAGGCGCGGATCGAAGCTTTATCGAACCAGAACGCGGAGCAGGCTCGACAGATCGCCGACATCAGGCAACAGCAGCAAGGCCAGATCGACTCACAGGCTGCGCAACTCAGGGCCTTGCAGCAGCAGCTGGTGGCGTTGACGGAAAAGCTGCAAGAGCGTGCGGCGCTCGTGGCCCAGCGCTGAGCATGTACCGTTGAGGGCAGGCATTACGCCTCGAGGCCGACGGGAATGACGTGACCCTGCGCGGACAGAAGCTTCTTCAGCATCGGACCTGCCATCAGCGTGGTCACCACCGCCATGATCACCAGCATGGTGAACACCTTTTGCGGAATCAACCCGAGATCAAAACCGATGTTCAGCACGATCAATTCCATGAGCGCACGGGTGTTCATCAAGGTGCCCAGAATCGATGACTCGTTGCGGTTGAATCCGCAGGCCCGGCCGACGAAGTACACGGGGAGGATTTTTCCCAGAATGGAGGCGCTGAGTAGAATCACCAGCCATTCCCAGTCGCTGGCAGTCACCAGCCCTAGGACATTGGTGCGCAGCCCCGTGTAAGTGAAGAAAACCGGCAGGAACAGCACCAGCACCAATCGCCCGACCTGGCTGCGCCAGGCCTCGACGAAGCTCTTGTTGCGATGAAACAGCACGCCGCCGGCAAATCCGCCGAAGATGGCGAATATCCCCAAGCTGTAGGTGCAAATCCCCAATGCGAAGATCAGACACACGACCACGGCCATGAGATTCGGATTGATCTCGCCGTTGCTCGAAGGATAGCGGCGCAACAAATGCGCGGCGAGCGGACGCAAAACGAACCACAACAGCAAAACGAATCCGAGCAAGCCGGCAAGCTGGATGGTCAGATGCTGCGCTGAGAATCGCGAGGCGGCATAGGCGGACACCGCCGACAACAGCAGCCAGCCGATGACATCGTTGATCGCAGCCGCGGAGATCGCCACGACGCCGACCTCCGTGTGCGTCAAGCCGTATTGGCGCAGGATGCGCCCGAGGATAGGCACGGCGGTGATAGCCATGCCGAGCCCGAGGAACAGGCTGTATTGCCAGGCGTTTGTGCCGGGCGCCAGGATCGGCGCGGACAGTCGGCCGAGCAGGATGCCGAGGCCCAGGGGCACGCTGACCGAAAAAATCGTGACGGCAATGGCCGCGCGCCGATTGCGGCGAACTTTGAGATGATCGAATTCGAAATCCATGCCGATCTGGAACATCAACAGAATCAGCCCGATTTGACTGATGATGGTGATGGGCTGCGAGGCATGCGCGCCGAACAGCGCGAGCGAGGTTTGTGGAAAGAAATGACCGATGAGCGAGGGTCCCAGCAGCAGCCCGGCGACGATCTCACCGATGACTCCGGGCTGGCCAAGCCGGCGAAACACCGTGTGCATGTAGCGCGCCGCGCCGACCATCACGATCAGCTGCAGCAAGGTCATGAACAGCAGGTTCTCGGTCTGATTGATCGATGTCGGCATATTTCACCCGCGCCGAAGTTTGCACCCAAGCGCACACCCGCGTCGACCAGTTTTTGCCGGTTGCTGCGAGCGCCTCAGCCGGGGTGGCCGGAGTTCGGTATCAAGCCCTGAGCGACTTGCGCGCGGCCTTGGGCTGGCCGCGGCGCCCGGTCTTGTCCAGGCTCGCTTTGAGCGCGGCCATTAGGTCGATGACCTGCGCCTTGGGTCGCTCGCCTGCGGGCTGCTCGACGTCCAACGAATGGGTTTGCTTATTTTTTATCTTCTCCTGAACGCGCCGCCTGAGATCCGCTCGGTAGGTGTCCTTGAATTTGCTCGCGCTGAATTTGCCTTGCATGCTCATGATCAGCTGCTTTGCCATCGCCAGCTCGGCGGCGCTGATTTTGGCCGTCGGCACGCGCTCGGCGGCGGGGAGCACCTCCTCGGCAAAGCGCAGCGTCAACAACATTAGTGACGATCCATAGGGAGCGATCGCGCATAGGTGTTGCCGCTGATGCATCACAAAGCTCGCGATCGCCACCTTATGAGTGGCTTCCAGCGCCTGGCGCAACAGGGCATAAACCTTATCGCCGCCTTTGGCGGGCGACAAGTAATAGGGCTTCTCGTAGTACATGGCGGGAATTTGAGCAGCATCGCAGAAGGTGTCGATCGCGATGGTCTCGGAGGCCTTTACATTGGCATGTTTAAAATCCGCGTCGGAAAGTGCCACAAAATCGCCTTTCTTATACTCGTAGCCCTTGACGATGTGCGCCCAGTCCACCTCCTGTCCGGTTTTCTTGTTCACGCGATGGTAGCCGACCGGCGCGAAGTCGCGGCTGTCGAGCATGTGCAGCGGCAGGGTGTTCTCCCTGGCGGCAGTGTGCAGCTCGACGGGCACGTAAATCAGGCCGAAGGAAATGGCGCCCTTCCATAAAGCTCGTGGCATTGAAACCCCCGATAGTTGCCGCCGCCTCACGCCGGGCGATATTCTGTCAGCCATGGATTAAATCGAACATGTTGTTGGGCGAGAATGGTCTCTGCGCCCGTATTGCTATCAGCATTCACTTACATGATAAAGAATTCTACGAAAGCATTGGCGGCCCTGGCGCTCCTGGCAATCGCGCCGATATTGCATTCACAGTCGCATCCGTGCGCATTGATGGATATCGCCTGGATGGCCGGATCCTGGCACAACGCTGCGGACCCCGATCGAGCGCAGGAAACCTGGAGCCTGGCTCCGAACGGCGTCCTGATGGGGAGCGCCTGGGAATTTCCCCCGGGCAAATCGGGTTTTGCCGAGATCATGACGGTCAGGGCTGATGGAGATTCGATATCGATGCTGCTGCGGCACTTCGACGGCGGCCTGAAGACCGCATGGGAAGAACGTGGTAGTCCGATGGTGTTCATAGCCTCGAGTTGCGAGCGCAACGGGGTGGTTTTTGATGGCCAGGGTGATCATGCGGGGGAACGAATGTCTTACCGGCGCTCTGGGAATAAGCTGACCATCGTGGCCGATTTTCTTCATCATGGCACACCCGATCATGAGGAATGGCACATGGTTCGAGTACGAACGTAGGCTGGCACTCAATTGAAGGCGGCGCATGAGCGAGGAGGGGGAAAACCCGTGAGTACATTCGCAGATCCGAGAATCACGACGCTGTGTGCCTTGAGCGCGCTTGCCATGCTTGCATCGCTGCCGATTGTGGCGGCCGAACCCGGCGCGGCGGCATCCGCCCCGGGCGACCCGGTGGCTCAGCTCGTGGCACGCCTGGATCTTGAGCGCTACAAGGCGACCATCAAGGGACTGACGCGATTCGGGGACCGTCGCCAGGGTACGGACCGCAATCGTGCCGCCCTCGATTGGATCGAGTCGCAGCTGCGTGCCTACGGCTGCTCGGATGTCACCAGATTGACCTACAGCTACTCACCGGAACAAAAGGCCCGTCCGAGCGGGCCGCCGGTAGCGCCCGATACGGCGAAGGGAGGCGGCCGTTTCCGCGGGCAGCGCGCCGTAATCGGGGTCAACGATGATCCGCAACGCCAGCCCGACGCTGACTTGCGCGCCCGGAATTCGCAGCCAAGCGCTCCCGGAGAGCGGCAGGAGGTGTATTGCACCAAGATCGGCAGCACACATCCGGAGGAGATGTACATCGTGGGCGGCCACATGGACGGTATCGGCTGGGGAGAGGCCGCGAACGATGACGGCTCCGGGGCCGCGCTGGTCATGGAACTGGCGCGAATCTTCGCCGGTCCGAATGTGCGCACGGAGCGCTCCATCCGCTTTGTGCTATGGAACAATGAAGAGACCGGCCTCGATGGCGCCTACGCCTATGTGGAGCAGCGGGCGCAGCTACAGGGGATCGAGGAACCGGCCGGTTCAGGGCATTATCCGGAGCCCCGCTGGCTGGGCATGGTGCAGCATGACATGTTGCTGTTCGATCACGGCATGCCACGTCCCGACGGCACGGTGAACCCCACGCAGCGCGCCGAGGCCGATGTGAATGTCGAATTCCAGTCGCAGGCAAAGCAGGCGGAGGGCGCGCAGAAGTTGGCGTGGGCGTTCTACGCGTCCAACGAAGCGTATGCGACGGATTATCCTGCCAGCGTTGGCCCGCACATGACCAACACGGACAGCACGCCGTTCATGGACCTCACTCCCGCAATCAGCGTGCGCGAAAACGAGCGTGGCACCCAGATCGGCGCCGGCTGGGACCCGCACTGGCATCAGCCGACCGATCTCTACGCAACCTTTGGCGATGCGGATTTCCGCCTAGGACTGAATGCCGAGCAAACCACGCTCGGAGCGATAGCCCGGCTTGCCGGCGCCTCGCTATCAACGCAGTCCGCCCCGCGTTGACCAGGCGCCGATGCTCTCATTGCAGCGCAAAGGCCGGCGCGGTGTGGGCGGCCACGATCGCAACCAGGCCCCCAACTGCCAGAAGGCTTAACGCGACCAACGCCACGGTCTTGCCTGTGCTGAACTCGCGCTTGCTTACCGAGGCCACCCGGTCCACTGGAATTTCAATGGCGCGCCCCTTGATGACTCCGGGAGCTATTTCCGTAACCTTGAAGGCGTGATTTCTATTGTCCGTGGTTACGATCGAGACCCGATCGCCGGCTTTCAACGGCTGAGCCGAATTGACGTCGATAGGTCGAAGTGTCGTGCATCCGGCAAGACTCAGGAGGGTGATCCAAAGAATTAAGCGTTGCATCGGTGAATTTATCATTGGCTACTCCCTTAATCTGAATCTCCTAGGAGATAGCGCAAAAGCGCGGCGAAACCCCTCATGGCCTGAAGAATTACGCGAAGGGCTGATCTTAGGGGAGCGGAGCGCGCAGGTCTCCGGTTTCCAGTGCCTTGAGCACGGCGCGGGTTCGGTCGCGAACGCCGAATTTTGCAAGGATGCTCGAGACATGGTTCTTGACGGTACCTTCCGCCGTGCCCAGCGCCTCGGCAATTTCGCGGTTGCTGTACCCGCCGGCCATCAGCCCCACGACTTGGGATTCACGTCCGGTCAGCTCCTCGCGGCGTGCCTCTGTTTCGATGGGACGGGCGCCTCCGGCGCGTAACAGCCGTTCTGTCACCGCCGGCTGAAATACGGTCGCGCCCTCGGCGACAGCGCGGATCGCGGCGAGCAGTTGTTGGTACGAAACGTCTTTTAGCAGGAATCCGCGCGGCACGGTGACGCTGGATGTTGCAGGCGGGACCGGCACGGTCGATATCGTCGTTGATATCGCAAGCGTTGATTTCGGCAACGAGGAGCTGAACGCCGCGGCGGCCAATTCGACCGCGCCTGCGATTCTCGAGGCGGCAAAATATCCAACCGCTCACTACACCGGCACGCTCGGCAGCTTCATTAACGGTGCGCCCACGGTAGTTACCGGAAAATTGACGCTTCACGGGATCACACAGCCGCTGGTGCTGAGCATCGGAAGATTCAAGTGCATATTCAATCGCGGCCAGTTCGGCATCAGCGTTGGACGCATGTACGGATTCCACATGGACGTCACGCTCAGAATTCAAGTGGAAGCAATCAGGACGACGCCGCAAGCGTCTCCCTGACGCGTGGCGAACGCCGCTGCCCACAACGAAATCTGCTTGGAGGATTCATGGGTCGAGGACTAGAGTGCTGGAACAGCAACGCAGTATTGGGGGGCATCAATGGATCGGCGCACAAACGGTAATCCGTGGATTTCCCGATCGTTTGCGTTCGCCGCTGCACTGCTGCTCTGGGCCGGATCGCCGCGCCTGCTGGCGGACAAGCAGAGTGACGTCGCAGCGCTTGAGGCACAGTGCGAAGCCGAGCGCGAGGTGAAGATCAAACCGCTGCGCGACATGGAGATCGCCAAATGCAAGGCGGATCCGCACAACGATGCCGCCTACTGCGAGCGCTATTGGAAGGACTATGGCAATGCCGTGCGCGCCGCCAATGGCAGCATGGTTCCGCGTATGTTTTGGGATTTACCGGTTTGCGTTGCGGCCTACAAGGCGCGCATGGCGCTTGCCGACGACGCTCCCTAGTGCAAATGAGGTGCCGATGGCAAAGCCGCATCGCTACTCTGGCATGCCTATGATACCGCGCACGACCTCGACCAAATCGGCACGGATTAGAGGCTTCGCGATCACGTGGTGTACGCCGAGACTCTGTGCGGACTCACCGTTCGACGACAGCCCGGAACGAAACTGGGCGGAGATCGCGATCAGCGGTGCACCCGGATGCGCGTTATGTATGTCCTCTGCCCAATCAAAGTCGGCGTCTTTGGGCCTGTAGACGCTCACGATCACGAGGTCCGCGATCCATTTGCGGCTCGTGTCGTGTAGAGTACCCAGATAAACGCGATAGCCGGCCTCGCTCAGCCACTCCCGCAGCAGGCTCCGGGTAAGGTAATCCTCCTCGTAGATAACAATGCGCTTCATGGCCCAGGTATGTTCCCGCCAGCGCTTCGCGCGGTAATGTCAGCGGCCGTCGGAATTGTTTCAATTGGAATGCCGCACTAGGCGATTGCCTGACTTCGCATAGAACAGGTTTCGCATGTAGAATAATTCGAGGTAACAACGGTAACCTGCGGATATAGCACATGTTATATGTCATATTTTCGCACCGTAGTCGAGACATGCGCCGATCAGAATACGAAGTCGAGCGTGGCGCTGATTACATTGACGGTCCCGCCGGGTTGGAACCCTCGCTGCACGTTAATCAACGTACCGTTTGAGTCGGCGCCGAGCCTGGTGTGATCGAATTGAACCTTTAGGTCGACATTCTTGACAGCATCCCAACGCGCGCCCAGGGACACAGTACTTTGAGCGGGGATCCCCTGCAGGATTGCATTCAGTGCAGCATTAAGGCCGGCAGCCATGCCCGCCTGCGCCGGCGACAAGCCGGCCAGCGGTATTCCCGGATCGGAGTTAATGGCCGCACTTTCGTGGGCATACGTCAGGTAGGGCGTGAACTTCCAGGCGCGAATACCGCCGCTCGCGTACCAGGCAGTATTCTCGCCGAGTATGGAGTCGCTTCGGTTGTGCCCCCACTCGCTGATCAAGAACCAGTGGCCGGGATCGTAGCTCGCGCCAATGACCTCGGTCACGACCGGCTTGCTGTCGGAATTATAGTCGTCCGCAATGACGATGCCTTGCGGCCCGAACAATCTGAAGGTGTCAAGCAAGCCGTCGAACGAGGCGATGGTCAGGCGCGCGTGCTGATAGGAGACCCGAACGGTCAATGATTTGTATTCGCTCGTGTTGGAAAAATTGATGGAGTCCCTGGCGAAAGCGGTCCCGCGATTGTTCGGCAGCGGCGTATTGCTTTGAACAAAACTGCCCTGAGTGGTGTTGGTGAAATCCTCGAGATTCGCACTGTAGCTGAAGCCGCCGCCGTCGCTAGCCGTAATCGGCAACAGATTGTAAACCTCAATCGGCGGACGCACCCAGGGGTAGGTGTAGCCCACCTTGCGCGTGTCGGAGTACAGGAACGTCGGCAGTTCGAAGCGACCGACGCGGACGCTTAAATCCGGCGCAATTTGGTACTTGATATTCGCCCATTCGACATGCGGTGTGTAGGTTCCATCGTAGTTTTGCTCGGCAATGGCTTGCACGACCGCCGAAAGCTCCGGGGTGAAGTGGGCTGAAATCTGCGCACCAATCAGACTCTCGACCTCTGGGCTCCAGGCGCGAGAATATCCTGCGCCATTGGGCTGAAAAATACTGTTGACGAAATCAGCCTTATCCTCGCTGGAATGAACTTCTCCGGCGGTACCAAAGCCACTGAAGGAAAACATCGACGGCGCTGGGGCGAGATCCGTCGCCTGGGCGCCGACGCCACACAGGGGCATCGCGAGCAGCGCAACAGCGCTGAGCGTTGTTGAGATCGTGCTCACGGTGTGAGCACCACTCTAAGGCTGCTGTCCACCAGGCTCTGATCGATGTAGCCGATGGCATTGGGGTTGGCGACCACTAGCTTCTTCGCGTCCAAGCCCGTGCCCACGGCCGTTGGCGGCTGGCCCCTACCGGTAAATATGATCTTGGACCAGAAGGCCTTGAGCTGCGCTGCAGACATTGCGGCGAACCGACTATAGAATTCGTCGCGCGCCTCCGATCCTTCGGCCTGATCGATGGGCACCGCCGAGGTCCCGTCGGGGAAACGCGACCTCTTTCCCAGGAATATATCTATGACCTGGCTCTTGCTGAGACTGGTTATGGGACTCTTGGAAGAGACCACTGCCACCACATCAGCACTTGCTGCACTGATGCTGAGACCCAAAATGAGCGCAGTGGTCGCCAGGCTGATGCGATGGATTCGCCGCACCATGCAACGCTTCAGAGCGCGAAAACACCCAGCGCTCCGTAAACAGCTGGTTCGCCACCGGCACGACGCGTTCGGAGATCATCGATCACGGTTTTGGGCGAGCGCCACTCGAGAGCTGCGGGGCGATGGGGCGATGTAGGAATCGTGCACCTCGAGAGCGAGGGTCCGGTGATTTTTGGCCACAGACGAAACCAATGTGCGTCGCTCCCGAATACCCTATCTACAATAAGAGCGAAGGTCCGTGCGCTAACAGACGCAACTGCAGTTGGATACTCGGTTGCGTGACGTAGTCGAGCTCTCATCATTGGATCGCCGATATGCGCCGCGCGCCCCATCGCGGGGCGGCCCAGTCTGTTATACAACTGCACACCAAACGCTCAACGAGTCGAATGCGGTATTGCAATATGTCGCCTCAGCCGACAAACCGAAATCGGTGGTGGTCGCGTGAATCGAGGTGATCGAGTGATTTGTTCCAACTGGATTTATGTGGCTTGAATTCATCGCACCGGCATTGCTGCTCGCGGTTTGCGTTGCCGGCATGGGCTGGTTCAAGACCGCGCGGCTCCTCGACACCACTGCACGTGAACGCGAAGACCTGGCCAAATCCGCGCTGGTCATTGAAGTGGAACGTCAGATGCTGGAACTAGTTGCTAAGGGCGCACCGTTGAGCGAGGTGCTCGATACGCTCACCCGCGCGATCGAGCGGCTCTCACCGGAATCCCATTGCACCATCATGCTGCTCGACGAGGAACATCGGCGCTACCTATCGGTCGCATCCGGGCCGAGCCTCCCAGCGGTCTACCTGCAGGCGATCGATCGTCTTGAGATCGGTGTCGACGTCGGCTCCTGCGGTTCGGCGGCGTTTCGCAATGAAACGATCGTCGTCGACAACATCGCAACCGACTACCGCTTCGTGTCCGCGCGCGATTTCATCTTGAGTCACGGCCTGCGCTCCTGTTGGAGCCAGCCGATTCGCGATTCCAGGAACACGGTGCTGGGAACATTCGCGATCTATCGCCGGAAGATCGCAAGCCCTCGGCCCGAAGAGCTACGAATGACTCGCGTGGCAGCCCAGCTCGCCGGCAATGCAATCGAACGCATCCGGGCGGAAATTCGACTGCGCGAGACGGTCGAGCGGCTGAATCTGGCCGAGACGGTGGCGCGATTCGGAATTTGGGAATCCAATTTCCAGAAAGACATTATGATTCTTTCGGCCGGACTGGCTCTGATGATGGAGCGCCCTATGTCGCAGTTTCAGCTCACCCGGCCGGAATTCTATGCCATGGTCCATCCGGAGGATCGCAAGGGCTTGCGGGACACGGTAGATCCGGCCAATGCGCGCGCCGGCACCATCCAGGACGAGTTCCGGCTGGTGCTACCAAGCGGCGCCATCCATTGGATGCGCAGCCGATGGTGTTTTGAGCCGAACGAGTCCCCGCCGACACGGGCGAGCGGCGCGATGATCGACATCACCAAAGAACGAGAAGAAGTGGCGCAAGCGGAACAGGAACTGGAGCGCGCCGAGGCGGCGACACGCGTTGCCAACAAAGCGGAAAAGCTCGAGCAGGACCGCAACAAGATTCTGGAACTCGTCGCCAATGATCAGCCCATCGATGCGATTATTGCCGCCATGGCCGATGCAGTCGCAAGCCACCTGCCTGGGTCGCTGTGCTCGATAAGAATCGAAGCTTTGGACGAGTCGCAGATATCGATCTACCCGGGCTTCCCGGAGACTCTCGCGGCGGCTCTGCAGCAGATCGGGATCAGGTCCATCAATGCGACCCCGGCCTCGGCGCCGCTCGCCAAGCTCTCGGATGAGGTCAGCTGGCTGCGCTTCATCCAGTCATCCGGGAAGTTGGCGTATACCCACTACCGCGCAGTGGCGGTCATGCGCAGTTCCCGATTGACGGGCATGATCGTTTCCTTGTTTGCGGACGATCATCCGGATCGGCATGCAGAACAGACGCTGCTGGAATCGTGGGGGCGCTTTGCCAGCCTCGCAGTGGAGCGGCGCGGCTTGTACGAGCAGCTGTCATTCCGGGCACAATACGATTCGCTGACAGCCTTGCTGAACCGCGCGTCGCTGTACGATCGCGTCGACTCTTGGATTCGAGCCAACCCCGACAAGCGTGGCCCGATGGCGCTCGTATACATCGATTTGGACGGCTTCAAGCAGATCAACGACAGCCACGGACACGGAGCTGGAGACAAAGTACTGCAGCTTGTCTCCGCGCACATTCTCGAATGCGTGCGCAAAACGGATGTGGTCGCTCGCTTGGGGGGAGATGAGTTCGTCATCGTGCTTCCCGGCGTGGGCGAGCCTACCGAGGCGCGCCGGGTCGCCGATCTGGTGGCAGCAGGCATCGGGCGGCCACTTGCCTACGGCGACCGTGAGCTGCGCATTGGAGCGAGCTTTGGATTCAGCATATATCCCGCGGATGGCGAGAATACCGATGCACTGCTGAAGGTTGCCGATGAAGATATGTACCGCGCGAAGCTGGAGCGCCGCAAACTCCAGGTGTTGGCCGCCAGGCCGCCCATCGGCGACGCGTTTGCCGCTTAGCTGCGAGTTAGCTCTCCGGATTGGCTAGCGCGCCCAGCGGGGTCGAAACTCGTTCTGGCGCGCGCGAGACGGATTAACATAACGCCACCTCCGAGCGGCCGTTGGGTTGGTTGCACCGCTGCCGTGATGCGCCGTGACGGGCGTGCTTTGACGATTTAAACCTGCTAGATTCTTGCCAACGGATTGGGTGCAAGAGGCCGATCGAGTCGGGCCGGCAGCCGCTACGAGAATAAAATAATACGCTCCAGAAGGATGACCGCATGGACATTATTGCGAGCCGCCCCCTCCCCATAGCCGCATCGCATCCGCTGTTGACGGCTGCGCTCAGTTGGTTCTTTCTGGCATGTCCGCCGCTGGGTTTTGCCGCGTCGGGTGCAGCGCCTGATACCTCGTTCTCCGGCGTGCCGACGATTACCGTGGCACCACCTGGTGTGCACGGTTTTCCGTTCGCATCGAGTGCGTTAAATTTGGCCGCGGACGGCTACACGGAGATCGAGTACGACTTCTCAGGAACTGCAATGGCTTACATCAACACCGCGCACCTCGGTGCGAATGGAGAATGGCACGTCGCTCCCAATCCGGGAGTGAGGGCTGCGTATACGTCGCGTCTTCTGGTGCGCAGCCCCTCGGACCCGAAACGATTCAACGGTACGGTTATCGTTGAGTGGTTCAACGACAGCGCGAGCTTCGATACCAATACCGATTGGGAATACATTCACGACGAATTGCTGACGCAAGGGTACGCCTGGGTCGGCGTGACCGCGCAGTATGTGGGTGCGATTGCGCTGCAAGCTTGGGAAGCCGGCGAGCCGGGTGATCGCTACGCTAGCATTAACCATCCTGGAGATTCATTCTCGTACGACATCTTCACTCAAGCAGGCCGCGCTTTAATCGAGCCGCCAGCCGGGGGTCCGCAGCCCCTGGGAGCGCTGACCGGGAGCATCAAAGCGGTTCTGGCGGTGGGCTATTCGCAGTCAGCAGCTACGATGTTCACCTATATTAATGCCATCCAGCCCCTGGCGAAGGTCTACAACGGATTCATCGTGCACAGCACAGGCTACGGCGATCCGCTGTCGATCAGCACCGCATCGTTTGCAAATTCCACCCTGCCGGCGCCCCCGGGCGTGCCTGCGACACCCAACATCAACGTTCCTCTCTCCAGCATTCGGACCGATCAACCGGCGCCCATTCTCGGATTGGATGATGAATTTACCAATATCTATTTGTATGAAGGCGTAACCCTGCACAACCAGCCCGACAACGCCAAGTTTCACCTCTGGGAAATTGCGGGCATGGCGCACTTTGATCCGATTATTGCCGGCTATCCCGATTTATTGAAGACCTATCCGGACATAGCCCCGCCTTTTGAGGGCTGCACGGTCCCACCGCCAAACACGGGGGTGCCAGGGAGTTACGCGGAACGCGCGGGAGTTCACGCGCTGAATCAGTGGGTCCTTCTAGGCATTGAGCCGACCAGCGCGCCGCGGTTCATACTCAGGGAGTTTCCTGTGGGCGGCTATACGATGATCTATCGTGACCCCTCCACCAACATCGCCTTGGGCGGCATACGCCTTCCCCCGGTCGCCGCACCCATCGCAACCATCACCGGCTATCGCCCTGAAGGGGCCGATGTAACCTGTGGTCCGACAGTCGGCGCCTACGACCCGTGGGATGGCGATACCGATCCGTGGGACGGCCAACCGGGACTTGATCCCTCGCCGACACCGGAACCTGTTTTGTCAACGCTCTATCCGACCCACGCAGATTACGTGAACCAAGTTTCGGCTAGTGCAGCCGCGGCAGTGGCGTCAGGATTCATGCTGCCCGCCGATGCGGCTGCTGCTGTTGCTCAAGCAAAAGCATCGAGCGTTCCCTAAGACGCGTGGCCGGCAACGCCTTCCGGCTGATCGCAAGTAGCTTCTTCGGGCCGAATCTTAACCGAATGTAAGGTCCGTGCTCTGTCCGACCTCGATAATATAACCGTCAGGATCGCGGATATAGCAGCGCGTCTCGCCGTACTTGGGGATCGGCTCCGTGATGAACTCCGCTCCTCGACTTTTCCATAATTGATAGCACGCTTGAATATCCGCAACGCGGAAATTCATAAAGCTGTTGATGCGATTCGGGTCAGGGACGCTGAGAGTTACCGTCGGCTTGTCTGGGGTCGGGCCGCCTCCAACGTTCAGAATCATCCAGATATTCGCAAGCTGAAGGTACGCTGGAGCGTTGCCGTCGCCCGGGCTCAGAATGCGAGCGCCGAAGACCTTTTCGTAGTATCGAGCCGATCGTTCGATGTCGGCGACAGTGAGGAAATGCGCAATACTGATCCCCGCTCGCGGGGGCATCTCATAGCTATCCTGCCCGATTTGTACGCTGCTCATTGACGACTCCAATTCCGACACAGCCTTCATCATGCGCAAGGAAACATTCGCATGAGCCGCTGATGTGAGTTATACGCCACTTCAAGTGCGCACAAATTTATATTCGCCGGTCTCCTTCCGGCTCTCGCGTGCTTCGGATAGTCTTCCGCAACAAATGGCCGACGAAGGGATGACATGAAACGCTCGACATTAAATTGCTCCGGATGGATCGTTCTTCGCGGAACTGTGGTCCGCACCATGACGATTTTCCTGTGCTTGCTCTTGACGGGGATATTTTCGGAAATGGCATCCGCTCAGACCGGGTATACAGGCATCTTCGGTGGCGGCCCGTTCTACAAGAATCCGCCGAGCATCACGGAGATCGAAACTTCCGGATTCACTGAAGCGATCGTGTGGAGCGTCGAAGTCAGCAGCGTTGGAGACCTGAATTTCAACGGGGAATTTCCCCTAACGTCCGGCGGCGTGTACGTCGGCAACGCAAGCTATCCCGATTTTCCAGCGCAAATGGCGCAATTGAAACAAGGCACTGTAAAGAGAGTCACCTTCTCCGTCGGCTCATCCAATTATGGCGATTGGGAAGACATTACGGCCCTAGTGCAGGCGCAGGGCACCGGCCCGGACAGCATCCTCTATAAAGACTTCGCTGCGCTGAAAGCCGCCATTCCGGCGTTGGATGCGATCGATTTCGACGATGAAAACAGCTACAACACGCCGACGTCGGTAGCGTTCGCCGTCATGCTGGGAAAATTGGGATACCACGTAATGCCCGACCCCTATACCAAGAGCGCCTACTGGACCAGTCTGGTGTCGGCGATCAACACCAAACTCCCGGGCACCGTTGATGGGGTACACCTTCAGGCATACGCCGGAGGCGCGGGAAACAGCCCCTGCGAGGGGTGGAATTTCGGCACGGTTCCGGTGTTTCCGGGCTTGTGGGACCAAGACGATACGCCTAGCCAAGTTCAAGCGGCCATGACCGCCTGGCACGAACAATGCGGCATCATCGGCGGCTTCATGTGGCTCTATGACGACTTCGTCGGCACCGGGCTCGCGGCCCAATATGCGTCGGCGATCAACACAGCGGTCGGCAACGGTGAGTTCAGTCTCGCGGGGCCCACGAGCGTGTACTTGAATCAGAGTGGCGAGGCCGGCGCTCCGCTTACCATTACGGATTTGAATGGCTTCAGCGGCACCGTGGCCCTCAGCCTCTCGGCGCTTCCCAAGGGTGTCGAAGGGGCGATCTTAGGGAAGGGGAACCACCGTAAAATCGAACTGAGCGCCAGTCCCTCGGCCGCCACGGGAATCACCGCGATTACTGTGACGGGTACTGCCGCTGACTTCACGCAAACCCTGACCTTTACGTTGGCGGTAAGCGCCGCGGTGGGCACAACCGGGGCCGGCACGCCCGTGGATCTCTCTTCGCAGTTCAATTTGTACGGAATCTACGACGATGGCTCCACTTACACGACCGGCGGACTCGATGGACAGGGGTATTCGTACTCGGCAAATCTGCTCACCGCCTCGCGCGTGCTTGACGGAGTACTGTTCAACTTTGGTCCCGCCAACGATCCGGACGCGGTGGGCTCGGCGGGGCAATCGATTGCTTTGCCTTCGGGTCAGTTCGGTAGCCTGATAGTGCTGGGAACGGGAGTCGAGGGCAGCCAGACAGCGCAAGTGCTAACCGTGCAGTACACGGACGGAACCACCACCCGTATCGTGCAAAGCTTCAGCGACTGGTTCGACACGGTCGGCTATCCGCGTCAGTCGGAAGGCGTCGTTATGGCCTATCGAAATTTCGACAATGGCACCAAGGACGAGCGTACTTTCAGTTTGTATGCGTACCGGTTTTCTCTCGACGCCGCCAAGGTTGTCCAAAGCATCACTCTGCCGAACGACCCCGACGTGGTCGTGCTCGCGGCCACTCTATTGCCTGCGGCGGCGAACTCGCCGTGAAGCCAACACGTTATGGCCGCCAATATAATGCGGAGAATCAGTATATTAATGAATATTTCTAAGTCAGGCTCTATCGTCGATTGACGGCAGCGGTTGGGCAAATTGCATAAGGACTTGCGCGCGCTGCTGGAAACAAATCATCTGAAGAGAAGGGAGCAGGCACTTTGCCGGGACGGATTACTCGGAGCCAAACGTACCGGCTCGACTGCGGTTGAATGCTGAGCAAACCACGCGATCGCGCGATTAGCCAGCGCCGCGCAGCCAGTGCCGCCGAGTCCGCGCTAACTTGGTCCGACGAATAACATCGACAGAATGAACTTACCCGTGATAGACATGGGTGAAGGGACGCAGGGCGAGGGAGGTAGTATGGAAGCTTCGGTCAACGCCGATTATACGGGGTGGGGTCGCCCCTATCCGGCTCGCCAGGCAGCTTAGGCCGATGTGGAGTCTCAAGGCCGGCCTGTATCAAATCGCTGCGCATCTTCCGTCCGGATTCAATGCCGCGCACGGCGTCAAATCTTTGTTTCCGGCCGAGTACAGCGGCAGCATTTCGCCATTGGATGGCTATGTGTTCTGCCTTTACTCTCGAATCACCACGGTGTACGACTTCGGGCCGCAGGATACCTACATCGGATCCGCGGCCGATGCCTACGTGATGGCCGACGGCATGGGAAGGTGGTTCTTCTCCTGGACTTGGTCGGCGGTTGGACTCAATGCCGGGTACGAACGCCAGGCCGGTTTCGCTTTTAAGCTGACCGACAATGGATCGGCGCATATATTCACCGATCAAACGAAACCCGCACAGCAGATCATGAGCTGCAATGGCGGCACCGATCCCTGGATTGCCGATAACTGGCCTGCAATCTTCAAGGCTGGCGCAACGTCGACGCTGATCGACAAGACCACATCGGATTTATCCATCGTCTGGACTTCGCCAAAACGGCGTCAATGGCGTTGCAGGGCAGCAGCGCAGTGTGCGCGGCTACGGTGTCGGGCTCGGCGCTGTTTCCTTACCCGAACGTACCGTTTCGCCTGTATTCGCCGCTGGGCGCTTCGTTGGGGCCGACGCTCATCAGCATCAGCCAGTACCTGGTCCATTTCGCAGACAGGATCCCGAGCAGCTTCAGTTACAACGGGTTTGTCTTCACGGTGTCGCCGCTGCAGGAGGCCACCGGCGCACTCTCGCTCAAGTTCGCAAGTGTCGATGGGGCCTATAGCGGGTCGTATAACTGGCGCATGCCGGCGGGCGACATCACCGCGACGGGAGAAGCCAATTTCGTGGTGGCCAGCGGTCAAGCCAAGCTCAATTACACCTACACGCTCAGCGGCGGAGGCGGTTCGGCCGCTGCTACCGCGACCCTGGACTACACCGCAAAGGTGACGCACAGCGCCAATAGCTGGACCGTAATCACGGGGAGGGCGATCGGTGGCCAACTGGTCTCCCAGACCCAGAGCATCACAGCGCCCGGCGGCGCGGTCACCACCACCAGCTTCACGACCGCCATCGATGGCGCGGTGTCGGTCAATGGCAACCCGTCGCCGGCCGCGGTGTTGAGTGCCATCGCGGCTCTGCCATTCACGCAGGCGCAAATGGTTACCCAGGGCTTCCAGTCGATCAATGCGCTTTTCAATCAAATAAATGGGACGTGGCCCGGTTCGGCCGGCCAATATTCCTATGGCAGCAGCTGGACCGACGCCGGCTGGACCGAAACCTCGACCGGGTATGTTCAAAACTGGGGCGCAGGCAATACGCCGATGGGGCCGGCCCTGTATCAATTCGTCGTCACGCTCAACAGCGACGGCAGCATTGCCTCCTATTCGATGATCGGAACGCTGAGTGTCTCGGCCAATATCGGCAACCCGCAAGATCCACCGCAGTCCAGGGACAGCTTTACCTCCTGCACCGTTGATCTAACAACCCAGACGATCAGCGTTTTTTCCGCTACCCAGATCCCCTTCGGTCCGGGGTTGATGACAAATTCTGTAACCGATCAACCAATGGCGGGTGTGGCGGGAATCATTTGGTCATATAACCAGGCCGCCGACGGAACTGTAACCACTACTACCGCCGAGTCCGTGACCTCTGCGGATGGCAGCTCGTGGCAAAGTGTATCCTCGTGGAATAGTGTAACTGGAAGTACGGGGTGGACGGTGACGGCGACGGATGCGGCCGGTAATACGGGTACAACGACGCTGACGAGTAATCCAGACGGCTCGCAATCGCTGCAGATCACCTCCCTAGACCCCGCCGGCAACGGCACGGTCGAGACCATCCAAATCGACCCCTCCGGTGCGACCACCAGCGACACTACGGCGAGCGTGGACGGGGGCTCCGGTTCAGACGGAGACGGCGCGGGCGGTGATGGAAGCGATTCGGATGGCGACAATGATGGCAGCGATGATGACGAAGAAGAGGCCGGACCAGATCTGCCGTATGGGGGAACCGCGGAGACCGACACCTGAAGCCGTGCTGTCGCCGGCGGCTGGGAATTGGGCGGTTTTAATTGAAACTTTGCGAGCAGGGGAGTGACGAATGTCGAATCCAGTCGTCGGAACAAATACCGCCGGTGTAGGCGTGACCGGTACCGGCAGCAACTACGGCGTATCGGGGTCGAGCACCGGCGCCTTTGCCGGCGTGTCGGGCTTGTCGAGCACGGCGGCACCGGGGGTCCTCGGACAGGGCAAGGGAACGGGACCGGGCGTGATGGGCGTGTGCGGTCTAGCCGAGCTGCTTGACACGCTATTAACCAACGTAGATGCGGCAGCCACGGCATTTGCCGGAGAGAATCCGGGCTGCGCCGGGATCTTTGTCGGCGCGGTCGTCGTGACCGGAAATATTCAGGCGCAATCGGCGACCGTGACCGAAGCGCTGACCGCCGACTCAATCACCTCGACGACATCGGTGACCGCTGCCTCAATCACGGTAACGACGTCGGTCACCGCCGCGACGGTCGCGCTTTCCGGGGATCTGACGGCGAAAAACGCGACATTGCAAGGCAGCCTCACGGCAGCGTCAGGGACATTCTCGGGAAACGTGCAGGCGAATGACGTGCTGCTGAGTGGGGCCGATTGCGCGGAGGAGTTCGACATGAGCGAAGGCCTGGGGATTGAGCCCGGATCAGTGGTGGTGTTCGGCGATGATGGCTCCTTGAGCACGAGCTCGCTGCCGTATAACAAGCGGGTCGCGGGAGTGATTTCGGGCGCGGGGGCTTATCGGCCGGGCGTCATCCTGGACCGGCGCGCGGACTCACGCGGGCGTCAGCCGGTTGCTCTGATCGGCAAGGTGTACTGCAAGGTGGACGCGAGCCATGGGCCGATCGGTATCGGCGATCCGCTGACGACGTCGCCTACCGCGGGATGCGCGATGAGGGCTTCCGTTCCAGGATTAAGCTTTGGGGCGGTAATTGGCAAGGCGCTGGCGCCGTGTGAGCGAGGATGCGGATTGATTCCGATTTTAGTTTCACTGCAGTAGCGTAGGGCCAATTTTGCGACTACGATGAAACTCTAAGGCGGACTGACCGCCGAAGCGCTCGACAAAGCGCTGGCGCACTCGGCGATGCCTTCGAGCCAAAGCAGGAAACGCCTCGCGCTTAGGCGGCGGTGCAACCGCGGCCGATCTACGGCCGGGACTTCACTGATCGGCGGTCGCGCCGTCCACAGTCCAGTGACCAGGTTTTGCGCTGTCCACGGCTACGGTGCAGTTTTTGATGTTTGGACCGGTGTATATGCCATTAGGGTACCGCGGGGAGAACGTGAGTTCTGCCGCTTGGCAGCCCGCTCCGTCCTCACCCGAGAGGATGCCAAAGAGAGACGCGTCAACACCCGTAGGGCCGATCATAAAAGCGGTCGAGAAGCTGTTGTATGAAGTGTCGCTATTATTCACGTTCACGATCGCCCCGGTAATAGCGCCATTTATGTCGGTTACGATTTGGATGTATCCCTCGGAGCCCATGTAATAACCCGAACCCGCCCCACCAAATTCCCCGGTCAATGAGAATGCGTTCTCTGCCTGGATACCGGGGCCGGGGCCGCCATCGCCGTGTTCATTCAGGGCCACGGTGTATGTGGCGCTCGCAGACCCGTTCAAAGCTATGGAAGCCGTGATTGAGCCAACGAATGAATGACTCACTAGAGGCAGGGTATCGGGCGGCCCGAGAGTCCACCTCAGCAGGGTTGTGCTCGTGCCGCTAATGCCAGCGTAGAATTCCAGGGTCTGCGCCTGCGCCGCGAGTGGCGCGACCAACAACGCCAAGGCCATCAATCCGCAAAACTTCCTGTTCATTGGAAATGTCCTCCTTAAATTCCGCCCTTCCACTCATGTGCAATTTTGGGGGACGTTAACACAGCCTTCTATGCCGCAGCACATCGGGACTGTCTTGGTTTTCCGTAAGTACTCGCCTACAGAAATGTACCATCGCGCTAACCCGGACAAATACGCGACAGACGCTTTAGAAATCTGGTGAAATTAGCGAGATAACTTGTTGATTTCGTGGCTCCCCGGGACGGATTACTCGGCGCTGAGCGCCTCGCCCCTACGGGGGTCGCCCTGCGGGCGATCGCCATCGCCGCTGCGCGGCGCCGTCGTCGAACCGGGCTTGTTTTATGTCGGCGGTTCGAATTTCGGGCGACGACTTGGAATGGTTCAGAGGATCACGGTTTCACTCTGTACACCACATTGCTCTGGAGCGTGCCGCTGCTGGGGGTTACAACGTCGATGTAGCCCGTGGTCGCGCCGGTCGGAACCGTCGTGGTGATTTCCGTGCCGGTTGAATTGACAGTGAACGTCGCGGCTGTGCCGTTGAAGGTGACGCTGGTCACGCCTGTCAGACTAGTCCCCAGAATATTGACGGTCGCCCCGACCGTTCCGGAGGTCGTCTGTGTTTCCACAAATGGGCCAAGACCAACAGACAGGCTGAAGACTGTGCCGTCGCCGTTGGCCCCGCCGCCTAATGATGTTCCGTAGAAGTCACCATTGGTGTCCTGGATCAGCCCAACGGGCGATTGGCCGTCCGCGCAATCGGCTTGGGAGCAAAAGCTGTACAGCGTGGTCAGTTTGCCTCTGGCGGTTATCTCGAAGATCGTCCCACTGTCAGCGGCCCCGCCAGTCGCCGTTGTTCCGTAGAAATTTCCATCGCTGGCCTGGATCAGTCCATTAGGCTTGCTCCCGTCCGTGCAATCGGTTTGTGAGCAAAAGCTGTGCAACGTGGTCAGCTTGCCTGCGGCGGTCATCTTGAAGACCGTACCACCGCCGGCGCCCATGCTCGTAGTCCCATAAAAGTCCCCATTGGTGGCCTGAATAAGGGCGGTGCCTACGGGATAGGCGCCATCCGTACTATCGGCGAAGCTGTATAGCGTGGTCAGCGTTCCGCTTGGGGTCATTTTGAAGATTGAACCCCACGAGTTTGCCCCGCCACTAAGGGTTGCCCCGTAGAAGTCCCCATTGGTGGCCTGGACCAGCCGCCCATCGGGGGGCGCCGCCGGGCAGTCGGTGTTGTTTGGGCAGTCAAAGTTGTACACCGTGGTCACCTTGCCGCTTGGGTTGATTTTGTAGACGATGCCAGTGCCATAGGTCCCGCCGGACTCCGTCGTCCCGTACAAATCCCCATTGCCTGCCAGGATCAGTCCAAGGGCGTTGGCGCTGCCATTCGGTGCCTCAAAGCTATGCACCACGGTCAACTCGCCGCTGAGGGTGACTTTGAAGACCGTACCGTCATTGCTGGGCTCAGTCCCGCCATCCGCCGTTGTCCCGTAAAGATCCCCATTGGGGGCCTGGACCAGGCCCGCGTTGGGGAATTCGCCGATCGTGCAGCTGCTTCCGTAAACACACAAGTCGGACAGTATGCTCAGCGTGCCGCTAGGCGTGATACTGAAGACCGTACCGGTAAAGTTTGCTCCGTCTTCTGCCGTTGTCCCGTAGAGGTTTCCATCGGTTGCTTGGATCAGCGAGCTGGCGAGATCGCCGTCGGTGGTGTCATCAAAGCTGTGTAGCACAGTTAACGTCTGTGCCTGCGCCGATTGGGTTGTGATGGTTCCCGACACCACCAATGACGCCAGTGCCAGCAGCGCACCGACCCCTGAATGACCCAACTTCGAGCTTGTGTTCATGTTGTGGCCCCCGTTTTTCTAGCTGTTACGCCGTCAATACGCGACGTTTGGCCCGACTTTAGTCCTAACTGCAATATCAAACAACGCGTGAATGCCGCAACCAGGAGTATGTGGAGGCACTTGTCATAACCGAGTCTGATCTCATCCTCGGCGGCACATCTGGCGCTAGGGTCGTCGAGTCAAGATGGTCCACGCCAGCCCGTTCGCTGATGTGCACAAGCCTCGAGCGGCGAAGCGCGAGCCTTGTATCTTGGACGCGACCGAGATCGCAAAACTTCGGACGGCACTCGATGTGCCCTTCGAGAAACTGCTCGTCGAGTTGACTCTCACGAACGGCATGCGCTCGGGCGAGGTGCGAGGCCTCTCTTGGGATTCCATTGACCTCGAGGGCAGGCGATTGTTTATCGAACGCCAGGCCAATCGGCGGGGATTTATTGGCTCCCCGGGACGGATTACTCGGAGCTACGCGCCTCGCCCCTGCGGGGTCGCTCTACGGGCGATCGTCATCGCCGCTGCACTGCGCTGTCGTCGAACCGGGCTTGTTTATGTCGGCGGTTCGAATTTCGGGCGATGGACTGCCCGTATCGAGAAACGGTTCTCAAAATTTTTCTAAAGTGGCTCCCCGGGACGGATTACTCGGCGCTACGCGCCTCGCCCCTCGCTGGCGCTCGGGGTCGCCCTAAAGGGCGTTCGCCATCGCCGCTGCGCGGCGCTGTCGTCGAACCGGGCTTGTCTTATGTCGGCGGTTCGAAATTACGCCGACGAGTCGGTCTGACCGGTCGGCCTGAATCGAAATTTTTTGTGAAATTGGCTCCCCGGGACGGATTCGAACCGCCGACCAACGGATTAACAGGCGACTCATTGCAACGGTGGGCCTTACATATCAACACTCTGCAAGGCTCGCGAGGGCCTATCGCTGTGGTGGGACGCATGAACAATCCTCAAGACAGTTACGAAGTAGCTACGCTAAAGGCTGTACACGTAGTCCACAGCCCATCGCCCGAGGTGGCCCGGCTCCTCCAAAAAGCTGGGCCAAGCCTCGGGGCGCTCGTAGAGCGCGGCTGTGGACCCACGTGCACAGCTTCAATCGGGCGGCAACCGGCCAACTCCGGTCAGTGGCAGTGCCGAGATCGCCGCCTCTGAGCGGACACCCGTCCGATGCTAAACTCACGATGTAGGCGGCAAATTAATAGGCAAATCATGCCCTCAGACTAGGTCCCTGGAAGCGCAATTATGGCGAATTTCTTTAGGCGGGAGGCCCAATTCATGATGGCCTGGCAGATTCTGTTGCCGATCATCGCAATGACGATAGGCGTCGTCGCGGTAATGTTCCTGCATATCCATAACGGTCGCGAACGAATCGCATCAACGTCGGCAGCGAAGCCTTCGAAAGTGCCGGTCGCTTCTGCTGACCTTGTTTCGCCCCCCCAAAACAATTCGCCGGTCGGGGAGGCCGTCAAGCCGAGCAATTCAGCACACTCAAGTATCGACACAACTGCACTGACCGCAGCGCAAACTGCCGACGCGGAACAACCAGCATTCGATCGCGAGTTCGCGGTTGCCGCTGCGAAGCCCTACGTCGAAGCGTATCAGCGACAGCATCCCTGGCTCGTCTCTCGCACTTTTGCTTGGGGTCGATATCAAGCCACATCTATCTCCGCGCCGAATGGTTCGAGTGCGACGGGATATCTTGGTGTGTTCTTCCCCACGAGTGACGGCGCGAATGCGGGATTTGCTTGCTTCACGATTGACGGGAGCGCGGATCATCTTGAGCCAGTCAGTTGGGGATTCGGCGCCAAAGTCGCGGATCTCGTTGCGAACTTTCGACGCAATCCCGAAGCGGGCGACGGTTGTTCTCATATCCTCCCGTGAGCGTTGACATGATGAGTGTCTCGGAAGCTGTCCTTCGTGACCGCCCGCAACGGGTCGAACTCGGACGTCGGACGTTCAGATCAATTCTCACCCAATGTTAGGTTAGCCAAATGATTTGTGATTCTGTGGGGCTATGAATGGGTACCGGTGGGTCCAGATATGGCGCAGGGCGTCCGGGTTGGCGGGGAAAATGCGAGCATTTGAATCGCCTCGACGTTCGCGAATTACATCGAAAGCAACTACTGCGTGCTGGATCAGCATTCGTGTCGTCTTGGAGTCGAGATGGAGAGCCCAGCGGTAGCGTTTCAGTCCGAATCGATTCTGAAAGTCTAAATTTGACTTACCAGTGGACACCGAGCGGTAGTGAACCTATTCCAAGGACTACCGCCTTTCGGATTTCGCATACAAGGTGTCATTTCGGCGGGGTTAGACCCTGGCTTAGCTGCAAGTGGTGTGGCAGACGATGCGCGATTATCTATGGTGTGTCGGGGGACGGGTATTTCGCCTGCCGTCGGTGCCTCAAACTTGGTTACGCCAGCGAGGCGGAAGGCTCATTGGATAGACTTTGGCGCAAGCAACGTAAGCTGGAAGCCAAGCTGGAGGAGAATTATCGCAAGCCAAAA
>Ga0302325_10003941_pt1 | contig 34604 bp, 31 predicted proteins | sample Palsa_T0_2_FD_201948 | JGI IMG/M metagenome (GOLD analysis project Ga0302325, IMG submission 201948) | Peat permafrost microbial communities from Stordalen Mire near Abisko, Sweden - Palsa_T0_2 | ecosystem: Environmental > Terrestrial > Soil > Palsa > Peat permafrost | place: Sweden: Abisko...
TTCGCGTCGTCATCGCTCCTCGGAGGGTCTACTTTAAGACCCGCCTCGTCGCTCTTCCTAGCGTCCGACCCGTTTGGACGCAACGCAGACGCTACAGGTGAATTGAGAAGGCTCTAGCATCCAGCCCGCTCCCATTCCAGGCTAATTCGGGACAACTCGACAGGCCCACGCCTGAGAAGCAATCGATTCAGTCGATAACAACCGCTGGGCACAGGCCGGCGCTCGCGCCAGTAACGTGGGATGGCGAGATATCCAAGAATCAATCCGTGGATCATCCGCGGCACTCGTCGCAACTTGATACCGATGCGAATCCCCATGATCGTGGTTCCGAGCAATCTCAAAGGCAGATTGACCAGCGGCACGTTGCACCAGGCAAACAGGACGTTGTTGCGTCGGCCATACAGGTCCATTCGTTTCGAATCCCGCCGGGGGGATTCAAAATGATGAATGGGATCGGCGCGCCCCAGCCGCACAACAGACCCGGCGGCGAGCATTCGGATGCAGTAGTCTTCCTCCTCGCCCTGATGAAAGAGGAATTCGCGATAACCGCCGAGATTAAGAAACAACTCTCGCCGCAGCGCGTGCGCGGTGCCGATGTAATTGGCCGTCACATAGATCCCGTGCTCATCCGGCGGAATTTGTTTGACGACATTGTTCTGGTTGACGTTGATGAACGGAATGGCGACCGCTCCAACGCGCGGGTCGTGAAATTCGGCGAGTGTTTGCGAAACAACGCGCGGCGTGGAGAAAGCCGCGTCATCGTCGATGGAGAAAATAAAGGGGGTTTTCGCGATCGCCGCACCGTGATTGCGCTGGACGATATATCCGCGTGATTGCTCGGTTCGCTCCAACTGCACGGTGGGGAATTCGCTGCGGATCATGTCGCTGGTGCCGTCGGTCGATCCATCGTCGATCACCAATACGCACGGCTGCGCATCCTGCATCAGCGCCGACGCCACCGCTTTCCGCAGGTCGTCCATTCGATTTTTAGTGGTGATGATGACCGTGGCTTCGGCGATATTGGATGTCATAGCGTCAAACCCGGCAACATATCAGGGCATCGGTCATGCAAGGCCGAAATTCCCATATCCGTTGCATGATGTCAACGGTGTATCGGGCGGCGCGGCCCGCGAATATAATCGTGGTTCGCTTCGGAACACGCGATGATGAATCCCAATCTAAAAACGCCCCGGGTGGCGATGATTCAGGACGGCGCCCGGCGGCGCTACGTCGTGCCTGTGGCACTGCAAAATGCCGGAATTCTCGAGCGGGTGTTCATGGATTGGTTCGTGTGTGAAGGATCGATGGAGGAGAAAATCGCCAGGTTGGGCGGGAAATTCCGGCCGCAGTTGGGTCGAAAAATGGCCGAGCGGCGATGCGCCCAGCTTGATCCGGCCCATGTGGTCCGCAATCCGATCATGGCGCTGTGGATGAAGCTCGCGATGCCGAGGTTCGCCCGCTCGGAGGATTCATTCATCTGGGCATCGCGTCAAACCGCGAAATGGATCATCCGAAAAGGATTCGGCGACGCGAACGTGTTGTACGGATTCATCCGCAACGCCGCCCCGGAAGCGTATCGCGCCGCCAGGGACCGGGGGCTGCGCACCAGCGGGGATCAGATCATCGCGCCGCTGGAAGTGGAAGTGGCTGAGATGAAGCGGCAGCTTGAGCGCTGGCCGGGATGGAATGACCGCGAGGCAATCGATCTCCACCCGGAATATCTGGCTTTCGAACGGCAGACATGGCAGGAGCTGGATCAGATCACGTGCATGTCCGATTATGTCCGGGATGGCTTGATATCGATGGGGGTTTCGGCGGAGAAAATAGCGGTGCTGCCGTATCCCTGGATGGAGCCGGCGGGACAGCGGATAGAGCGGAAGAAAAAATCCGGGCCTCTGACCGTAGGATTTGTCGGTGCCGTTGGATTGCGGAAAGGCGCGCCCTATTTTTTGGAGACCGCCAGGCGATTTGATCCAAACATGACAAAGTTTGTGATGGTGGGGGACATTTTTGTGGAAAAGAGCAAGCTGGAGCAGTACCGCGATCGCGTTGAATTTGTCGGCCCGGTGGCGCGGAGCGAGGTAAAGGCGTGGTTGCAAAAGTTCGATATCCTGTTCTACCCATCCACCTGTGAAGGATCGGCCGGAGCCGTTGCCGAGGCGATGGCAGCCGCGCTACCGGTGATTACCACCTACAACAGCGGCCCGCGGGCGCGCGATGGCATCGAGGGTTTCATTCGGGCCAGCGATGACATCGACGGATTCGAGCAGGCGATTCGAAGGTTCGATGATGATCGAGACCTGCTGCTGATCATGGGCAGCGCTGCCCGGCAGCGCATGCTCGATTATGGCCTGAAAGCGTACGCGGAGGATTTGCGACGGTTTTTTCATAAGCTGGTTCAACCGTCGTCGGTCGAGTTTACAAGTCAAATCAAAACGTAGAGAATGTCCGCCCGGACAAAAAATGACTTCATTAAATCCCATGCCGATGGACGATGTGCAGGCGATCAAGCAGCAATACTACGCCGGCAACGCCCGCGATTTCGACGGCATGCACATCGCGCCGGGCGACGAGCATTACATCGCACTGACCCACATCTCGAATTTCATCCGCACGCTGGGGATCAAAAGCATTTTGGATATTGGCGCCGGTACGGGCCGCGGGCTGCTGTATATGCGGCAGCATCATCCGGACATCAGGGCACACGGTATCGAGCCTTCCCCGGACATGCGGCTACAAGCGATCGAAAAGGGGGTTTCACCGGAATCGATCACGCAGGGGCGCGGCGAAAAACTGCCGTTTCCAGATGGCGCCTTCGACGCAACCTGCGAGTTCGGCGTCGTGCATCACATTCAGCGTCCCAATGACGCGGTGCGGGAGATGATGCGGGTATCCACCAAGGCGGTATTCCTGTCGGATGGCAATCGTTTCGGTCATGGGTCGATCGCATCGCGCTGGACGAAGCTTCTGCTTTACAAGGCGGGGCTGTGGCCTCTGACGAATTGGCTGAAGACCGGCGGCAAAGGGTATGCGGTGGGTCCGCACGATGGGCTGATCTTTTCATACAGCGTTTTTGACTCTCTTCCCGTGCTGGCGGATTGGGCGGATCGCATCTACCTGTTTCCCGTGGGGCCGGAGCGGCCGAGCAAGAGCATTTTCCATCCGCTGTTGACGTCGAGCCTGATATTGCTTGCCGCGGTGAAGAGGGGGCAGGATCTGGAATCCCCGCTGTGAGAGCGAAGGCAGCCGGCCACTCTAAGACTGATCAACCATCATTGGCGATTGATCATCCCCAGGATCGGCCGCAGGCAGAAGATGCAAAGTTGAATCCCGAACAACGCGACGCAAACCTCAGTGAGATCTTGAAGCCCGATATCCCGGAATGCTCGAAAGATCCAGGAAAATAATCCGAGCGAAACAAGAACCGCAAACGGCCGGCCATGATTGTTGAGCAGCAAGCGTTCGCCGCATCCCATGAGCCATCCCATGAAGAGACCGCCTTCGATTACCCCGGCTATTCCGAAACGGAAAAACCAGTATCCGACGATTCCCTCGGATGTGGTTGTTCCTTCGGTGGTCCCGCCGCCCAGAGTGCTCCTTCCGGTGGAAACGGCGTTATACCATTTCCATGAAGGGTCGAGCGGTTTGGTGGTCCATAGCGCTCGAGGCATGGGAGCGACGGCGGCCCAAAACAGAAAATTCGGGATCGGCATCGCGATCATTTGGCCCGGATACTGATCATAAAAGAAGTCATGCCGATCGGGGATATAGGAGAACCCAATGAGGCTGGTGGAAAACATTTCATTTCCCTGGACAGTGGAAAGCGAGACGTCTGAGAAATCGAAGACTCCGAATCCGGTGTTTCGGAATCGGATCTGAATTTGAATCACCACGATTGACAGCACCAGAAGCGCACCGACGAAGACGTAAGCACGGACGCTGTATCGATGAAGAAATTCCTGAGCCTGGACGTGATAGCGTATGAACACGAAACAGACGAGGGGCAACCCCAGACGGACGATCTCGCCCCGCGTACCGGTTCCGAACCCGAGGCATAGCCACAGCAGCCACGTCAGGGCGCAATAGATATTCTTCAAGGGGCTTTGCCGGAGGAACGTAATGCAGAACGTCGCCAGGATGGCGCCGCCGGCGCCGATCATCAATAACTCTGCGACATAAGCGCCCCAGTTGAAGTTGACGTTTCCGGTTCGTCCCACGCTCCATTGCGTTGCAATGGCACCGTTGCGACCGGCAGTGATCTGGTGATAGATGGCCAGATAAAATGGCTCACGGGTGAACACGAAATACGGTAAGAATCCGATGACCTGGGTCGCGACGACAACCCAGAAATAATCTGAGGGGTTGGGTGGTTCGGGGAACCGGGTCAATAGCCGCGGAAACCATCGGCCCACCCGGAATCGCAGGCCGATGGTCATGCACAGGATGTAAAGCATGTGGCAAGCGGCGGCCGCGGCGACGACTTTGGGTTGTATATCGGAATGCCAATGGGGCATCCAGCCGAGCAACCAATACTTCATGTAATCATAACAGAACCAAATCAAGACCCCGCCGAAAAGTACGATGCCGCCCAAACCGAAACGTTCCGAAAAGTGGCTCAGCTCCGCGATCAAAAAAACCGTGAGCAGCGCGGTGACAATAAGGAATGACAAATCGACCAGCATCGGGGCGACGAAGAGATAGCCGCCCGCGGCCAAAATCAACGGCAAGACCAGCGCAATTGGCTGCCAGATCGATCGCGGGGGTGGATCGAACCATTGCGGCGCCGCGACCGCTGACGGGTATTCAACCGGCGCCTGTTCCCAGGCTTGGCTTAATTGGCTCATAACTCCCTCGGGGAACTATCGGCTCGTGAACACTACCAAAAAACGCCACCGCGGCCTAGGCGGAGGCTGCGCTTTGCTGATCATTGGCGCCGCGAGCCTGGACAATTATCGGCTGTTCGGCGTTGTCGATCGCGGCAAGGCGTGACGGACGTTCAGTGCCAGGGGCGGCCTCGACCGGTTGTCGCCAGATCAATCCGAAATGACGCAGCGCATCCCGCACCCCTTGCACCGGGTCGGCGGCGCGTTTCCAGCTTTCCAGCATGGGAAGGCAATTGGCCTTCATTTCAAGGTAGCGGTCGGTGCGCGTGATTTCCCAAATGGCGTCCGCCATCGCCTCCACGCTTCGCGGTGGAACAATCAGCCCGTTTTCTCGATGTCGAACCAGTTCCACCGCCGCGCCAACCACCGACGTCGCGATAATCGGCAACTCACACGCGATCGCTTCGTTGATCACCAGCGCCCAAGGCTCGTAGTCGCTCGGATGCACAAGCACGTCGCAGGCGTGATACGCCAGCACCAATTGGTCGAACTGCTGGAACCCAATCCATTTGACCCGCGATCGGACCGCATCGCTCAACGACCGCTCCAGAGTCTTGCGAAGCGGTCCGTCCCCCACGATGACAACGTCCCAATCCGGACGGGCCAGCGCCACCCGCGAGAAGGCTTCCAGCAAAACATCCACCCGCTTCACGCCCACGAGTCGCCCGCTGTACAGCAATCGCTTTCGATCCGGAGCCAAATCGTGCTTCTCGCAGAATTCCTGAACCTTCTTCCGATCGATGTTCCGAAGCGCTTCGTAGTCAGGCTCATACGGAAAGAGGAACTCCGGAAGAGAATGGTCGAGATAACTCCGGAAAAATGCCCGACCGCAGCTCCCCATCGGCATCACACCGGCCAGATGCCGAAGAACCCATCGCACATAGGGCCGTTTGACCAGGCGAACCCACCACCGCGTTTTGGCATCGCCGAATATGTTGGAATCCGCCGCCAGCAGAACGGGAAGACCCACCCGACGCGCCCATCGCAAAAAAAGCAGGCGCGACAAATCGTTGTATCCCAATAAAATCACCAGTTGGATTTTTTGTTGAAGGACGTGGTCTCGCAACTTGCGGAAGAGCCGGACATGTCGCCACGAAATCAGGCTTCCTTCGCGCAGATGGCACTGCGGAAAAAAGATCGGGTTGAGATGTGCGCCGATCCGCATCTGCCAGGGCATGCTGGGATTGGAGATCGTGTGAGTGAAGATGTTATGGACGTCGACCCACTTCAGCTCGTCGGCCAACCGCTGCAAAACGTGCAGCCGATATGGAGTCGGTTCATTGGAAAAGATGGCCATTTGCACCAGCGTGCTGGCTTCCGGCATCCCGGCGACGGCGCGGTTGGGAAAATTGAACCGCGCCTGCGCGTTGTTGAACGCCTCCGCCATTTTCGGCGGAAGAACCAGCGGAACTCCGTAATTGTGCCGGGGTTTGTCAAAACGTTTGACCGCCGTCCGCAACCACTTTTCGTTCGGCGGCAACGAAAGAAATTCGCACATGAGCCGAAGCGTTTTTTCCGGTTGATCCGTTAGTTCTTCATAGCTGATTTCCAGCAATCGGTTTCCCAGGCGTTCCCGCCAGCGGTCGATTTCCGCCAGGCTGACCAGCCATTCGTACGCCCCCTTCGACTCGTAGCTCAACATCAGCGGTATTTCATCTTTGAAATAATTACCGGCAAAACCGTCGCTGGACAGCGCCGTCCATTTGCATCCCGCACGCCCCCACCAGCGATTGAGATTTCGCTTCCCCAGTATGCCGTAGCTCTGGTCGCGCGATAATCGGTCAATGGATCGCGCGACGTCGACGCCGTCACGCACCAGATGAATGAACTTGCAGCCGGGGCTCAGCCCGTTGAGATATCCGATGCGGCACGCGTTATAGGGAGTCTTCTCGATCATCAGACCGGCGCCGTGGCGGCGCGCCGGGTCGAGCAGCAGCCTCTGGAATCGACGCTTCGATTCATCGGTGCAATGTTCCTCGTCCAGCGACAGAAGGGCCGCTCCCACATGGTAAAGATTCAGCACATCCGTCACGCGATCGATCGTCGCCCACAGGTGGTAAGGCTCGAAAAAATAATGAACATCGGGATGACTTTTGAGCACAGCTCCGCAAATGGTTGTACCCGACCTGCCGCAGCCGATCACATACGCCGAGTTGACGCCCGCACAAGCGCCGTCGTCGGGCTTGATGCTGGAAATGCGTCGCTCCGCCACCCATTTCATGGTGCCGAATTTGATCGCTCGCCCAGTTGCCGTTATGAAATTCTTCACGTCCCGAAAGCTCCAGCGCGGAGGACTACCCAGTCACATACAGCCTATCTCATCATATCGGTTTGGCCGGACGCGAAAAACCGAACTCGTCAATGGAATAAGGCCGGTCCATGTGTCAGGCCCCGATCCGGTATCTTATCGGCGATATAGGAGTCAAGTGATCGCGGCCCAGTATCCGCTCGGATGGCGATTGTTCAACGGCTGTCAGCAGGTTGCTGATAACGGCACCGCGATGTCATACAATGCACCACGCGTACGATTTTACAACGGGTGAAAATCCGATCCGGTTCGTTAGAATACCGAGGGTTGATCGCCGGGCACTACGCAGAAGTCATGTTAGCGGATGAAGATACTGCACGTCATTCCATCACTGGATCCCGCTACCGGCGGCCCCGTCATGAGCGCCGTACGATTTTCCGCGGCCCAGTCGGTGCTGGGTTGCCAGGTGGCGATCGTTTCCTACCGATTCCCTGACGCGGAAATCAGAATCGCCAGTGAGTTGAACTCGATCCCCAACTTTCAAAATGTCAAATTGGAATACCTTCCGCCTCCGACCAAAACCGAGCGCACTTTTGTCCGCGGCGCTCACCGCCGATTGGGACCGGTCCTCCGGCAATTTGACCTGATTCACATGCACGGAGTGTGGGACCCCCTGTTTTACACTGCTGCCGGCGTCGCAAAAAAGTTGGGTAAGCCCTATGTCGTGACCCCACATGGCATGCTCGATCCCTGGGCGCTGGGCCAGAAACGGTGGAAAAAAAAGTTGGCGCTGGCGCTGGGATACAGGAGGGTGTTGAACAATGCCGCATTTCTGCACTACCTCAATCTCGACGAACTCCGCCTCACGCAAAATCTTCACCTGAAGCCGCCGGGGAAAATTGTCCCCAACGGGATCTTTCTTGAGGAGTTCGATCTCCTTCCGGAAAAGGGCGTCCTCCGCGCGGAGCATCCGGAATTCGCGCAGGCCAAACTGGTGCTGTTCCTCAGCCGGCTTCATTACAAAAAGGGCCTGGATTTTCTGGCGGATGCGTTTGCAATCGTGTCGCGGGAATTTGCCGATGCCCATCTGGTCGTTGCCGGACCGGATGATGGGGCGCGCGCCGCGTTTGAATCGCAGATCGCCCGGCTCGGAATCGCGTCCCGAGTTCATCTGATCGGTCCAGTCTATGGCCCGAAAAAGCTCGCGGTCCTGCGCGATGCCGATTGTTTCTGTCTTCCCAGCCGCCAGGAGGGACTCAGCGTCGCCATCCTGGAAGCGCTGGCGTGCGAGACACCGGTGGTCATCACGCCCGGATGTCATTTTCCCGAAGCGAAGGAATCCGGCTCCGGAATCATCACCGAACTCAACGCTGCCGCCATCGCCGAGGGGATTGCCACGATGCTTCGCGATCCCGCCGCCGCCCGCCGGATGGGGCAGAACGGCCGCAAACTGATCGTCAGCCGATTCACCTGGCCGCAAGCCGCGCAGCAACTGATCAACGGCTACCGCGAGGTTTTGGGCTGTTAATCCCGTCCCGGGTGTATTGGATTTGCTTCAGGCTTGCGGGCGCCGCTTAGAAGAATTCCGCGCCGCATTCGTACGCCCCGTTGCCATTGGGGGTCGGGCGGCAGGTGGCGATTCGCACGCGGGCCGAAGCCCGCAATCCGCCGGAGTCCAGGATCATCCAGTGAACCGCCTGAGGATCGAGCCGCTCGTCAGAGCTGAACCCGATGCCGTGCAGCGAAAGATCGACGACGACAATCTGATGATTGGCTCCGCGCGTTCCCGCCTCGGCCGAGAGCCAGGCGTTGCTTACGAACGATTGCCGCTCACTGCGGCGTCGATCCGAGGGATCGACCACCGCGGTTGCGCCTCTTTCCGATTCACCGGTGTAGCGTGTTTCCATATCTCAATATTTCGGCTATTTGCGGGAAAGACTTTGGTCGGCAGGCGTTGCCGTCTATAATCGCGCTGATTATCGGAATCCCAAGGGAGTTATCGAACGTGTCGCAGAGGATTTGCAAATCGCACAAGGTATTGGTGGGCCTGGAAGTTCACGTTCAGCTATCCACTCGAAGCAAAATGTTCACCGGCGCCGCCAACGAGTTCGGGGCCGAGCCGAACACGCAGGTGGACGAACAAGTCCTCGGGTTGCCCGGCGTCCTGCCGGTGATGAATAAGCGGGCAGTCGAATATGCCATCAAGGTGGGGCTGGCCCTGGACTGCAAGATCGCCAAACACACCAAGTGGGATCGCAAGAGCTATTACTATCCCGATCTGCCGAAAAACTATCAGATCAGCCAATATGATCTTCCCCTGTGTTATCAGGGTGAATTCGAATTGGTCCGGCGTGACGGAAGCGCGCTGAAAATTCGCATACGCCGGGCGCATCTGGAGGAAGATGCCGGCAAACTGCTGCATGAGGCCCCCGGCGGATACGCCATCGATTTCAGCATTGTCGATCTGAACCGCGCTGGAACGCCGCTGCTGGAGATCGTGACCGAGCCAGATCTGTCCAGCCCGCAGGATGTAGCGCTGTTTGGTCAGGAATTGCAAAGGATTGTGCAGTTCCTCGGCGTCAGCCACGGCCAGATGCAAATGGGCCACATGCGATTTGAGCCGAACATCAACGTACATATCACCGATCAGAACGGTCAGGTCCATAAAACGGCCATCACCGAAATAAAAAATCTGAACAGTTTCAGCGTCCTGGAGCGCGCAACGGCGTACGAAGTCCAGCGGCAAATCCAACAATGGGAAGAAACCGGTTCTCTCGGCCGCAAAAGCACCTACGGCTGGGACGAGGCGAGCGGGACGACATTTTTACAGCGTGAGAAAGAGGAGGCGAACGATTATCGCTATTTTCCCGATCCCGACCTGGTCCCAGTGGAAGTGGATGATGCCTGGCTCGCGGAATTGAAAGCACAGGTGGGCGAACTGCCCGCCGCCCGGCGGAAGCGATACGTTGAGGCCCTCGGCTTATCGGTCACGGATGCCGCGATCCTCGCCGGCGACCGCGCTACCGGCGAGTTTTACGAGGCCGCCATCGCCGCCGGCGGGGACGCCAAACGATTGAGCAATCTGATCCTCTCTCACGGCCGGCGCATTGCCAATGAAAAAAGCGTCTTGCTCGGTCAGATCGGAATTTCGCCGGCGCGCTTCGCCGAAGTCGCGCGGCTGATCGACCAGAACAAGATTTCCGTCAGCAGCGCCGGCGCGATTTTCGACAAGTTGCGCGAAGGCGACCCACCGCCCGAGCGATTGGCCGCCGATCTGGGACTGACACAGGTGAGCGATACCGGGGCGATTGATGCCGCCATCGATACCGTCATCGCCGCTAATCCCAAGCCGCTGCAGGATTATCGCGCCGGCAAGCAATCGGCGATGGGAGCGCTGATCGGGATCGTGATGAAGAACGGCAAGGGATTGAATCCTAAGATGGTGCAGGAAGCGCTGAAGCGGAAGCTAGAGAACCATTGACGAAACAGTTCTGTATATCGTAGAATATACAAAGTTGCGCCGGGAGTGTTTCCCGGGAGGATATGGATGCGCCGGAGTGCGTCCTACGGAAGCGGGCCGGTCCCGCGGGCAAGGAGGCTTCAACCAGCCGGAGCTTTTCCATGCCCGGGGAAGAACGATTCGCCGAATTACGAAGACTGTTGGAACGTGATGGATGGCGTTTGGTGCGAATCAACGGATCGCACCACATATTTCATAAACCCGGATTTCCGAAACAGGTTGTTCCGGTCCATCGCGGGAAAGTGAAGCCTTTCTATGTCAAGCAAATCCGCAAAGCGCTCGAAGGCGATCGACCGACCTTTTGATCCTGACATTCTGCGGCGCGCTCGCAGGATTGCCAACTCATATCAGATCGTCCTCCATTATGAGGACGGTGAATATTACGGTCGTGGGCTGGAACTGCCCAATGTTATGAATGATGGCAAAACGCCGGATGAATGTGTCGCGGCTACGCGGGATATTCTCACTACTGCGGTGGCCTACATGCTGGAGACAGGTGAGACTCCGCCACCGCCCGCATCGGATAGGAAACGGACCGAGCAAGTCAATGTTCGGCTAACGGCGGAGGAAAGAATGCTGCTTGAGGAAGCCGCCAGCAGCAAGGGGTTCCGCGGAATCAGCGATTTCGTGAGAGCCGCTAGCCTGGTTCAGGCAAAGAAGTAGGCCGCACTACTAATTGGCGTATGGGATCAGCACTTGTGATATCCGGACCTGATCCTCCAATTCTCTCTTACCAGACCCCCGAGCACTTGTCGGACTGGCGTGCGAAGTTTGATGCTCCGGCGGTACTCGACTTAGGAGCGGTGGCGAGCCTTTTCTTGCTCATTATTTCTGTGGAGCTATTCGGCGCGGGAGGCAGCAATACCATGTGGTGGATTTGGGATTGGCAAACGTACGCTCTCTTCTGCTTTTACCGTGTCCTTGAAGCACTTATTGCGGGATTACCTATCTCCGCGATGATCATAAGAGTTATTCGGTATTTGAGGGGGAGATCAATCCGAGGGTGCGTAAAATGGATTGGTGCTGCTGCTATTCTGGCTTTCATTTGTTGGTTCCTTTTCCTCATTGATCCGCTTATGTGTCACATTTAATTCGTCATGATAGAGCAATCCGGCCGTATCAATGCCTCCCTCAGCACCTACAAAGCTCGATCTCAAACGCGATGAAAAGCTGGAAATCCTCTGGCAGGACGGCCAGCGCAGCGTCTATTCGCTTTCATATCTCCGCTCAATGTGTCCGTGCGCGATGTGCAAAATGATCCGCGACGGGCGCGATCCGCATGATATTTCGCCGCAGCCGGCGGAGCCGAGGAAAAAGCCGCTCCTGAATATTTTGCCGGGGAATTACGCGCAGCCGCTGACGGTTGTGAAGGCGGAACTGGTTGGGAATTACGCTCTGCGCATCGACTGGTCCGACGATCACGGCACGGGGATTTATTCGTTTGAGTACCTGCGATCGATTTCGCCGAAGTAATTTTTACAAATCCGCCAGCGCCTGCGACAGCCGACGGACTTCCTTCAGGGCCATCCCTTTCAATTTCAGGATGTGATTGCCGATATGCGGAACGATGGCGTGGGCGACGCCCAGGCGCGAGGCCTCGCGCAGGCGTATCTCCAATTGCGGCACGGGTCGCACTTCGCCGCCGAGGCCGAGTTCGCCGACGGCGAGAGTGCCGCTCGGCAACGGGCGATTCAAATGTGCCGAGGCGATGGCGAGGGCGATCGCCAGATCGACGGCCGGCTCGGGGGTTTTGACACCGCCGGCGATGTTTACGAACACGTCGTCGGCCGCCAGGCGCATCTCGGCGCGTTTCTCCAGGACGGCGATGATCATGGCGACGCGGTCGGCGGAGACGCCACTTGTTTTTCGCTTGGCCGCGCCGATGACGCTGGAGGCGGTGAGCGCCTGGACTTCAACCAGCAACACGCGCGAGCCTTGCATGGCCGCGGTGATGACTGAACCGCTCGGCTGTCCGCCGGGGCTGTACTGTTCCATAAACAATTTGCCCGGATCGGTCACTTCTTTCAGTCCCTGCCCGGTCATCTCGAACAGACCCACTTCGTGCGTTCCGCCAAACCGATTTTTCATGCACCGCACGATACGGTGGGCGTGGAATCGGTCGCCTTCGAAATACGCGACCGTATCGACAATATGCTCGATGAGCTTCGGGCCGGCGAGCGTTCCTTCCTTGGTGACATGGCCCACCAGCACGATCGCCGTTCCGCTGGCCTTGGCCAGGTAGACCAGGTCCATGCACGAATCGCGCAACTGCGTGATCGACCCCGGCGCGGCCGGAAGCTGCGGTTTATAGATCATCTGAATCGAATCGACCACCGCCACGGCCGGCTGATGTTTTGCGATCTGGTGCAGGATTCTCTCCACGTTTGTCTCAGCCAGCACCAATAGCCGATCCGATTTGACGCCCAATCGACCGGCTCGCAGGGCGGTTTGCCGCGCCGATTCCTCGCTGGTGACGTACAAAACTTTTGAATTCCCCCGGGACGAAGCCATGGCATGGGCAACCTGAAGCAACAAAGTGGATTTGCCGATCCCCGGCTCCCCGCCGACCAGCACCACCGAGCCGGGAACGATCCCACCGCCGAGGACGCGGTCGAATTCTCCGATGCCGGTGGTAAGCCTTGGGGTTTGCGATTCGTCGATCTGTCCGATGGGCAGCGCTTCGGCGGCCACGGCAAAATCTCCCCCTGCACGGTCGGCTCGCGCATCCGGCGTAGGCAGGGTGTAAGACTCAAGGCTGTCCCACGTCCCGCAATCGGGGCATTTTCCGAGCCATTTCGCCTGGATTCCGCCGCAGTGGTTGCAGAGAAATTGCGTTCGGGTTTTCGCCATGACGGGAGAATGCTCCATGCTCAAGCGGGAAAATGCAACGGCGTCTCGGCAATTGCATGTCGTGCCATCACGATAAGTGCGCCGGCGGCGGAGTCGCCAGAATCGACGCGTCCGAAGGCGTGATTTCCTGTTTCAAGACTCGAAGCGTGTACCACGGCAGCCAGATCGCGCATCGCGCGGTCACCGCGACGATCGTGCCGAGGACGATTCCGCGAAGCCCCAGGTGACAGAATCGAACGAAGCTGAAGCTGAGCACGACGTTGGCGATGCCGGCGATCAGCACGGAGAGCGTGAATTGCCGCACTTTTCCGATGGCCAGCAGGATCGCCCGGCCGACGGCGCTGCTGCCGCCGATGACAGTATGGATGAGCATCAACGGAAGGATGGCGCAGGTGGCGTCCATCCGGTTTCCGAGCCAGAGGCGAAAGAAAAACGGCGCTGCCAGCCAGAGCATCGGCGCCGCCGCCAGCAACAGAAAAAACGTCGCCAGTGTGCCGCGGACGTAATATTTGCGAACGAGGCGCGGATCGCCCGAAGCGTGGGCCAATGCGGTTCGCGGCAACAGCACTGATGCCAGCGCCGTCGCCAGCAATAGCGCGCCGAGGTCGATCTGGACAGCCAGGGCGTAGATGGCGACGGTGGGCTGGTCGATCAGATTCAAAATCAGGATGTAGTCGGTCGGGGCATAAAGATAATCCGCCATTTGCGCGGCGACGACCATGCCGCCGAAAACGAGCAATCGGCGCACAAGGGACGCATTGAATCGCCGCCACCAATGTTCGAACAGACCGCTGCCGTAACGGTGCGACATGATGGCGCGACCGATCAGCAGGATTAGCGATCCGGCCAATAGCGCAAACCCGGTGGCCCGTTGCCAGGGAAGGTGAAACACCAGCAGATCGAAGGCGGTGCCGAGTCCCCAGATAACCTCGTGGGCGGTGAGCAGGATATTATCCAGGAAGATTTTTCCGGAGGTTTGCAGCGCCGCGCCGGCGGCATCGCTCAGCAGCCGCAGAAGCGTGGCGATCCCCACCATCAGCATCAGTTCGGAGGCGACTCCCCCACTGTGAATATTGGTTTGCGACGAGCTGAATGGTCCGACGAAACACGCAAGGACAACGGCCCCGCCCAGGACGGTGATCAGTGCCATGAAAAAGCCGTTCGCATAAACCGTTTGCACGGATGGAACGGGCAAATTGTCTTCAGAGGCGTGGTGGGAATCGCGAATCGCTTCGGCGGTCAGTCGGATAATCGCCGGACTTAAACCGATCGCCGCGTATTCCAGAATTCCCACGGTGGATTGGACGATGGCCAGCAACGCCAGGGCTGGTTTGCCGGCAACACGGAACACGGCTGCGATCACGATGACCCAAGCGAGCACGCGCGCCGCCGTCACCAGATAGGCTGATGCGATATCACTGCGAAGGCTGGAAGCGCGGTGCACGCGGAGACTATACCGTCAACGGACGCTACGCCGCCAAAGAGGGCCGGAGGATTTGCGGGCGCTCAATGGCCGCGGGTGTTTCGTGGGATCGAAGTCCGCGCCGGATCAGCAGCACCGCGCCGGCAGTCAATAGCGGAACGATCGGATTGTGCGGGAATTTCCAAAACATCAGGTCGAGGAAAACAAGCGCCCAAACCCATATCAGCCAGCGGTCTTCCCGGTTTTCTCCTGATTCTGCGGCCAGCCCGTTTTGCCGATCCGCGGCGTACACCACGATGCCCACACTTAGCAGCAGCAGGTCATAGTCAAAATAGAACGGCATGAGCAGGGGCATGGCGGAGATCGTTGCGGCAATCAAACGATCGCGTTGCGACGAAGATTTGTCTCGGCCCATGGATTTGATCGCCACGCATCCCAAACCCGCAAGCAGCGCAATCTCGCTCAGGCCCCACAACATACGGGTTGTGGTTGTCGTAGGTCCGATGGCGTTGCCCTGAATGATAAATCGCCAGAACGCCTTGAACGTCACATGGCGTTCCCAGAGATAAGTGTTCTGCTCCTGAATCCATTTTAGATTCAGCGGCATCTGATAAACGAATTCGTGGAGCGTACCGGGCATCGTGAGCACGTTGACCAGCACCAGCGCGGTGCCGGTGAGGCATACGCCCAATATCGCCCGCCGGCCTTCGGTCAGGCAAAGCACCGCGGCAATCGCGGCGCCAAGCTGTGGTTTGTAAAAGAGCAATCCGCAAATCACTCCGGCCACCAGCGGGCGATCCGTGCGCCAGAACCACACCGTTGTCGTCAGCAGCAGCAAAGACACCAGCGTGTTTTGGCCATGGCAAAACGCCTGTATGCAAGGCATCGATGTCAGCACGAACAACGGAACCAGGAGCCGGGTCTTCCATGTTCCCCGAAGCATCGCGCCCATCAGGAGCATTGATGCCGCCAGGCAAAGCGCGGAGAAGGCCCACCATGCGTGCAAGGCCGAGAGATAGGGAAGGGCCGCGAATGGCGCGAACATCCAGGCGGCGAACGGCGGGTTCCACCAGGGTCCAAAGCTCTTCCCCAGCGAAAGTCCGGCTGCATGGCCGATGCGGTATTCAAACGCCTTGGTCGCCGGCAAATCGTACAGTTGTTCGTAATGTCCCGTCAGAGCGCAATTGCCGCCGTAATAGAGCGCCAGAAAATCGTGTCCCAGCATGTCCCAGGTGACGGCGCGGTCTTTTGAGAGGAAGGCGTTTGCAATCAGTATCGTTAGAATAGGCAGCGCCATGAGCCCGCCGCACGCCCATAAGATTGTGCGAACATCGCCCTTCGTGCTCAGCCGCTTTCTGATCGAGGGAAACAAACGCATTGATTGTCGTATCGGCCTAAGCGGACGCCGCGTTTGTTAAAGTCATCGAAAGTCGTTACCGGACGCTATGCCACCCAGAGATTCAGCGAAAACCGCATCATGAGGATCACCGACAGCGGCGCGGACATGGATGTGTAGAGCAGGTGAACCATTTTCCGGCGGCGGGCGACGATGGCCAGCGTCATGAACGCGGGGAACAAGACCAGGATGAATCGCGTAATCGACCAGAATCGGGATGCCGAGAGCATGACCGCGAACATGATCGCCAGAAACGATGTATAGCTTGGCCGCAATCTGCGGATGGCCAGGATCGTCAGGACCACGAAGAGCGCCGGGCTGCCGAGTTGCAGCCCGGCATGAGAGGACTGCAGAACGGTGGTCAGCGGGCAGGAACTCCATTGTTTTTGGGCTGCGATGAAGGCGAGAGGATCGCCGAATTGCCGCCATTGAAACGCCATCCAGGAGAGCGTTCCGATCGGTCCCCAGGCCAGCCAAAGCAAATCGCGTCGGAAGGAGAATCCGTATTGATACAGATATTCGATACCCAGCCCCACGGTGAGCAGCACACCGTCGGGCCGTGACAGGGCCGCGAGGCCGGCGAGCAGTCCCACGAGATTCCATTGCTCTTTGCGCGCGTGATAAAACGCCGCCGTGGCCAACGCCATGAACAGGGACATCGGATACACCGCCGACAGAAAGAAGGATGTCGGGAAGATCAAAACGTACCACGCTGCCCGGGCCGCGGTGATTTGGTCGTGCCCATCCATGAGCAGAAGTGCCATCATGTAAATGATCGCGATGATCAGCGCGAGATTGGAGATGACGATGCCGGCGATCAGAAACGCCTGATCGCTTCCCCCGGCCAGCAGTCCGCCCAATCGCATGAGCATCGGATACAGCGGCGCGAAGGCAACGCCGTTTTGCTGGTTGGGGATCCATTGGTAACCATCTCGCGCGATCACGAGATACCATCGGCCGTCGAAATGCGACCACATATTCAGGGCATTGGACGAAGTCGGCAGGTCCCAGCCAACCGCCCGTGCGGCCGGGATGCGGTAGATCGCCACACAGGCGGCGCAAATCAAAAGCAACCGCGTGAATGCGAACGGAAAGATCACCGCCCGCATCAGGAAGCGAAAGTCGATGCGCGGCTTATCTACATCCTGAAGGATCGGCGAAACGCCAGGTGCGAAGATGGTGGTAGCTTCAGAATTCAATCAGGAGCCTCGGCGATAGATGGTTTCCCAGCCAGCCTGCGCTTCAACGTGATAATTACGCAGGACGTAATCGTGAATCATCATCCAGGCGTGAATGAAGTTCGCCTTGCGTTTTGGTCGAAGCCCCAGCTCTTTGATGTGGTCGCTGATCGCATGAACGTAATGGTCGAATTTTGTGGGCAGCACGATGTATTTCGGGCGGCGCTGGTCGAAATCACCGAGCATCGCCCGGCAATATCTCAGCGGCGCATCATCATCGTTCACCCAGAGAAACGTCATCGGATAGCGCGAGCCGGGCTGGAGATCCGTTCGGACCAGCAGTCGCATCATCCCGTCGAGCCAGACGGCATCGCCGCTCCCGGCATGGGAGGCGAGATAATCTTCGGATGCCGATCGCAAGAGCGAATGCGGCGCATCAGCAAGCACCTGAATGCCGCCGCACGCCGAGAAAAGCGCGGGAATCATCAGGGCCGCACCCAGGGGAAAGACGCGCATGTTGCGCGGGATCAATCCGAACAGCAGACTTGCCGGCGCCGCCAGAACCAGGAAATGGTATGCGTACATCCGACGCTGGGCGACGATTCCGGCCGCTTCCAGCGTCATCCACAGTATGGCGAAAAGTATGATAGAAGGGTTGCCTCCGATTTCCGTCCGATGTTGCGGCCGGCGAAAGACGACACCCCGGATCAATATCGGGAAGCCGAGGATGAGCAACACGATGACCGGCTTGCAGAGGTCCCACGGTTCCCACGGCGAATTCGCGGCGTATCCGGTGATTTGCCGCCAGATGGCGGGCATGATGGCGAGCAAGTCGGCGGCCTGAAGATAGACGAGCGTGGCGGCCAACGGAATCGCCAGCCCGGCCGCGGCCGCGGCGCCATGAGCGATAATTCGCCGCCGCCGAAAAAGGATCGCGATCCCAAACGCCGCCAGCACGGCCAGCCCCGACGGCTTGATCATCGCCGCGACGCCGGCGGCCAGTCCGGCCAGAAATGAGTCCCTGGCATCATCACCGCCCATCGCCTCCATCGCCGCCGTGGCAGCCAGGATGCTGAAAAATGCCTGCAGCGTTTCCAGTTGAAAACCGCCGAAGACTCCGAAATTGAAATTGAGATAGACCAGGGCGAACAGGCCGGTGGGCAATCCGGCATGCCTGCCGATATTCCGCTGAGCGGACCGCGCCAGCAAAAACGCGCCCGTCAGCGCTAAAGCGGTTTGCAGCAGCACATACGCCGCCCAGCAATCGCCGAACATCTTCCAGCACGGGCTGGTAAGTAATCCCACCGTGGGGAATTTATTGTCAATCAGTTCGTAGCCGATCCGGCCGCCCTGGCTGACGAGCTTTCCCATGTAGATGAACATCGCGCCATCGGCATCGAACGGCCGCACCAGATAACTGAGCCTGCCAATGAGCGCGGACACGAGGCAGATGCCGGTAAGAATTCCCAGGCCGTCGCGCGCGCGATCGCGAGCGCGAACTGGCTCGGCAACGATTTCCGGGAGCGCGCAGACTGTCACAGGAGTGTTATCGGCCGGATGGAGAAGGGGATTGATGGCGAAATTCGCCATCGCACCATTGTTTCCACATCTGGCGATAGGCGTTTTCCATATTCCTCGCAAATCGCCGAGCATTCATGAGAGGCGACGTGAGCATCCGATGGCGCAAAGTCCGGCGAAGTTCGGCTAGGCGGGCGGGGGATTCAGCGAGCGTGATCGCGGTTTGCACATATTGCCTGGGCCGGCGCGCAGCAAGCTCGGATAGACCGATGTTCGACAATAAGCTTTTCCCGCCCCGTCCGACGGCGGTCTGCCCTGCAAGGCTCACCACCGGCACCCCCATCCAAAGTGCGTCGCAGGTGGTGATTCCGCCACCGTAGGGAAACGGATCAAGGGCCACATCGATTCGTCCGTAGGTTTGGATGTACTGGGTCCAGGGTTGCCCGCCGACAAATTCGAGACGATCGGCCGAAACGCCGCCGGCCGCAAACCGCTGGCGGACGCCGTCCAGATGCGAGGCCGGATGCGAATGAATAATCATGCGCGATCGCGGCAAAGCGCTGAGAATCTCGGCCCACAAATCCAGCGATCCCGGCGAAACCTTGGCGAAATTGTTCAGGCAGCCGAATGTCACATATCCCGCCCGCTCGCTTGGTGGCTGGGCCGGCTCCGGCGCCCGTCCGGCGCAGGCATAGCACCAATAGGTGTCGGGCAATCGCAACGTCTGTTCGCTGTAAACGGATAAATCCATATCCGGCGGATCGAGCTGCGGATCGGACAGTCGATAGTCGATCGTCTTCAGTCCCGTGCTGCCGCAATATCCAAGATAGGTCGCCTGCACCGGAGCCGGTTTGCGGGCAAACACCAAAAGGCGGTTGCCCACCGTATGCAGCGACAGATCGACGAGAATATCAATGCCGTCTCCGCGAATTATCTCCGCGAGTGATTCATCATCGCGGTCGGCGACATCGCGCCAGACATCCGCGTGCCGGCGCAGAAGCTCCGAAAACGCATCGGGGCGGCCCACGCTTGAATAACAGCAAATCTCAAATTGCTTGTGATCGTGTTCGCTCAGCAGCGGAAAGATTTTCTGCCCGACAGCGTGCCGGCAAAAATGGGGTGAAACATAACCGATTTTCAAACGTCGGTTCGGCGAGCGATCATTGTCATGTGTCCGGATGAGCTCTTTCAGCGGAGCGGCATGGCGTTCGTTCCATCTCGCCTGTTGCCGGGATAATTCGACCGGGTCATAACCAGCATGGAACGACAGGAGATAAATCAAGTTGCTGTGGATCGCGGCGCTATTGGGCCGAAGATTGATCGCGCTTTCACAGCAATCCAACGATTCATCGATGAGTCCCTGTTCCTTGAGCGCGATGCCAAGCCTGTTAAATGCTTCGACCGAATCCGGTTGTAGCTCCAGGGTCCGCCGGTAGGCCGCGACAGCTCCGTCCAGATCCATTTTCGCAAGCAGCACGTTTCCCAGACCGGCCGCGGCGGAAGAATTTTTCGGATCAAGTTGAAGTGCGCGCCGATACGAATCGGCGGCGGCGTCCCACAGGCCCACAGCCCCGAAGGCATCACCGGCGGACTGTTGCGTCGGAGCATGATCAAGCCGGGCATTGGCGACTTGAACGTGGGCCAGCAGGGCCTCTTCCCGCCGCCCGCGCTGATCGAGCACATTGGCGAGATTGATCCGCGCATCGGTCAATCCCGGATTGATCGCGACGGCTTTCTGATAGGCGACGATGGCCAAATCCGGATCGCCCCTGGAAAACAGCGCGTTGCCGACATTGTTATACGCCTCCGCGAAATTCGGCCGCAGCTCAAGGGCTTCGGCGAATTCAAGAAGCGCGGGCTCGATCTGCCCGTCGCCGTAGAGTGCCGCGCCAAGATTGTTGTGAATTTCCGGATCATCGATTCGGATCTCCGCGGCCGCGCGCCAGGCCGCGATCGCTTCGTCAAATCGCCGAAGTTTGCCGAGCACGATGCCCAGATTGATGTGCGCATCGATCAGATCGGCGCGGATTTCCAGTGCCAGACGATATGTCCGGATCGCTTCCTCAGGACGGCCGAGCGCTTCCAGGACGACGCCCAGATTGGTTCGATATTCCGCGGAGAGGGGATTGGCTTCGATTGCCCGCTCGATCAGATCGCGGGCAATTTCCTGCTCGCCGCGTTGCGATGAAATCAGACCGAGCAGATGCAGGGCCTCGGCGCACTCGGGCTCTTTCGACAGGGCGCGTTTGCAGAGCACTTCCGCCTGAGCGGGATCACCGGCGCCGTGGAATCGAATTGCAGCGTCAATGAGTTGTTGAAGGGAAAGCCCAGTCATTTGTGTCGCCTGCCGGGGGAAAACAGAATCGTTCGCTGCACCAGTTGCTTGATCGTGGTTCCCTGAACGAGAATCGAGAAGCAGACGACGCCGTAAGTGATGGCGACGATGAGATCGCGCTCCGGGCCTTCAGGCAGCGAAAGCGCCATGGCTACGGCCAGGCCGCCGCGCAAACCGCCCCAGATGAGGATGGCGGCCGTGGGCCATCCGACGCGCGGCCGCAGGGGCAGCAGTCCGACGGTTGCGGCAACCGCAGCCGCGCGCGCCACGAGGACGATGGGGATCGCCAGGAGTGCCGCCAGAAAATGCCGTGCGGTGTACGGCATCACCAGCACCTCCACACCCATCAGCACGAACAGAACCGAGTTGAGCACCTCGTCGATCAGTTCCCAGAATCGCTCGAGATCGGCGTTGACCTGATCCGCCAGATGGAAGATTTTTCCGCGATTGCCGATAAGGAGTCCGGCCACGACCACCGCGATGGGCGCCGACATGCCCAGCGCCGCCGCCAGGGAATACGTTCCCATGACCAGTGCCAGTGTGAGGAGCACTTCGACCTGAAAATTTTGGACGTTTTTGAGGAAATGGTAAATGATCAGGCCGGTGCAGAATCCAAGGATGGCGCCGCCGCAGGTTTCTCTGACCAACATGATCAGGACGCCGGAGACGGTGGCTCCGCCCGGCGCGGCGGCGGCGTGAAGAATCGTCAGAAACAGGACGACGCCAACGCCATCGTTGAGCAGTGATTCGGAAGAGACCACGGTATCGATCGATTTGCCGGCTCCCGCCTGACGCGTGACGGCCACCACCGCCACCGGGTCCGTCGGTGAAATCAGTGCGCCGAAGAGCAAACACCCGGTCCAAGGCAATGACATCCCCATCAGCCCGATTCCCCGGTGCATGAGCGCGGCGACGATGAACATCGACGCGGCGGTTCCCACCGTCGCCAGTAAGGTGGTAACCTGCCACTGCCGTCGCAGCTCGCTGATGTCCACGGTCAATGCCCCGGCAAACAGCAGAAAGCCAAGCATCCAGGTCAGCAGGGCGTCCCCGAAATGAATATGCTGCATGAAATCCCGGGCGGCCGAGCGAATGCCAAGGCCAAGTTGGCCCAGGCCGATCAGTGCCAGAGACAGCAGCAGCGCGACCAGCATCACGCCGATGCTGGGATGCAGACGGATGTAGCGGTGATTGAAATAGCTCAGCAGAGCGGTCAATGTGAGCAGAATCGCGATGACATCAAACAGCTTCATTCCGGACAAAAGATATAGGGTGCAAGCAAATGAAAAAAGTCTATTGCAATGGATATGGATTGATTCTTACGATGCTGCTCATGATTTCGGCTCCAATATCCAAGGCGGCGCAAACCGAGTTCTGGGTGTATATCGGCACCAATACGCACCCGCCGAGCAAGAGCAAGGGGATATATCTGTATGGCCTGGACGCGGCTTCGGGCGCGATAGCCGAAGAAGGCCTGGCGGCGGAACTCGGCGATCCCGGTTGGCAGAAGATTTCATCGGACGGCAAATTCCTCTACACCGTGGGCACGGCGGACAACCATCGCCGGTCGATCGTGGCGGCCTATCGCATTGATCCCCAAACGGGTGGCCTGGCCGCGCTGAACCAGGAGGCCACGGGCGGCGACGACTCAACCCATCTCGATCTGGATCCGTCCGGCTCCTGTGCCGTGGTCGCCAACTATAGTTCAGGCGATATTTCGGTAATGCCGACCAATCCTGACGGCACGGTGGCCGCGCCGTCGGCAGTCATCCCGCACACGGGTTCGAGCATTGATCCCGACCGCCAGAGACACCCATACCCGCATTCCTGCAATTTCGATCCAACCGGCAAATTCGTCCTGGCTCCCGATCTGGGCGTGGACAAGGTTTATATCTATCGCTTCGACCCATCCTCGCGGTCCCTGTCACCGGCCGATCCGGCGACCATGGCGGTCGCTCCCGGCTCCGGTCCGCGGCATCTCTCGTTCCATCCCAACGGCAAATTCGCGTACCTCATCAACGAAATGGGCGGAACGGTGATCGCTTGTTCCTGGGATTCCGCCCGTGGCCAATTGCGGACGCTGCAAACAGTCTCCACCCTCCCGCCGGATTATCGCGGAAAAAATACCTCCGCCGAGGTGCGAATCCATCCCAACGGCAAATTTCTCTATGCCTCCAATCGCGGCCCGGATGATTTGGCGATTTTCGCGGTCGATCCGGCCCTGGGAACTCTGAAGCTGCTTGGATTTCAATCCACCGGCGGCAAGGGCCCCCGGGATTTTGCAATTGATCCCACCGGCAATTTTCTTTTCGCCGCCAATCAGGATTCGGATTCGGTCACACTGTTCCGGATCGATCCGCAAACCGGCTCGCTGACGCCGATGAATGCGACGATGCACGTTCCCGTGCCGATTTGCGTGACATTTTTGGCGGTGGGAAGATAAATCGCGCGGGCGACGCGGCAAGAGTTTTCACAACACCCGGACGTCGATCGCTCCGGGCCGATACGTCGTTCCGCGGTCCAAAGCCATATCGTGCGCTTCGTTGTAATACTCGATCAGTTGCGACCAATCGAACATTTCGCTGAGCCGTTCCACGCTGGTGCGCTTTTCGATGCGCTGGCGGCGCGACAGCTTCACATATTCGAACAAATGCTCGACCAGCTCGCCGACGCTTTGATCGAAACTGTGCGTGCGCCGGTTCAGGACATAAATCCCGCGATCGCCATGCGCGGGAATATGCCGCTGAACGTACGCGCCGAATCCGCTCAGGTCCGACGTCACCGCGGGCACGCCCAGCGCGGCGCATTCCATTGGGGTATAACCCCACGGCTCATAGTAACTGGGGAATACTCCCAAATGGCACCCACGCACAAACTGCTCGTAATCCAGGCTGATCAGCGGGCTCGTGGCCGTGATGAATTCAGGATGAAACACAATTTTTACCGGGTCATCCGGAGCGTTAAACAGCCCGCGGTGGCGAATATGCCGAAGGATCGGATCGCCGGCGTCATCGACAAGGTCGTGCGTGACGATCGGCGGCTGCCGACCCGTGTGCCACGCATAGATCGCCTTCTTCAGCCGAACCCGATCATCTTCATCCAGTAGTTCCCCCGAAACGATTCGTCCGTTGACCGCGCCGCGGAACAGCCGGCGGCCCATTTGCTCTTCGATCTGCTCACAGGTCTTGCGAAGGTCCTCGAACATCGACTGGCTCTGAAGCGTCGAGACATTGATATTTCGCGTCGCGGCCTTGGTCACGATGAACGCCACGACCGTCGGCCGATCGCTTAGTTCCCGCATCCGCTGATTGAGGTGGTACAGCGCCTCGATGAACAGGTCCATCCCCTTGTTGCGATATTCGTATCGTCCGCTGGTGAACAGGTAGAGCGTTTTGTCGAGATCGAATCCATAACTCTGAAAAAAATGACCCATCACAAATTCGTGGATGCTTTCCTTGAACTTGAGATGGAGATTCTGAAATTCATGCAACGCGGCGAAGCGATGCAGGTTCAGGCCGTTGGGGAGAATGAGGTCGGGTTGCCGGCCCAGCAATTTTTCCGCCTCGAAGCTGGTGACCTGGCTCACGGTCGTAAACACCGTCGCCGCGTGGGCCGCGGCACGCTCGATCGCGAACCGGGGATAAATGTTGTATTTCGCCGCCTGTTCATCCGCGTTGATGAACGGCAGATGGCTGTAAAACTCCGGGCTGTCGCTGGCCAGATATCGGCCCAGCACGGTCGCGTGCGTCGTGAAAACCGTCGCGACCGGCAGCCTCAGATGCGCGATCCTCGGCACGGCGACGCCCGCCATCCATTCATGAAAATGCGCGATCACCGGGGTCGATCCCCCCAATTCTTTCGTCAGCGCGGTAAAAAATTCCACGACGGAAAACCCCAGCGCGATGACCTCGTTCACCTCCCCATCGTCCGCGACGGTCGAGATGCCATGATCCTTCCACAGGAGGTATTTGTCCCGGTCAAGATTTGAAAACTCTCCCCGATAGTCGAGCAAAATGACGTTCGGCCTGCCCGGCGCGAGCCAGCGGCCGAAATGACACCCAATTCCCATTTCGCGAACCCGATCCAGCGTTCCGCGGATAAACCCGTCCGCGGCTTGTTCTTCAAATTCCGCCGCCGCCGTCTGCGGGTTGTACGGGCCGATGAGAAAATACCGTTCGCCCCAGCGCTCCAGCATCGCCGGAATCTTCGATCGCAGCACCGTGTAGATTCCGCCCAGTTGCCAGCAGACTTCCCACCCGATCTCAAAGAGCAACGGCTGTTGCATAGAACCGACATCCGTCGGCGCATGAACCGGCGCAGCCTGTGTCGATTCAGGAAGACCTGAACCACCGGACAAGCCTCTGCCCGCGTTGCCGCTTCGCCCGCCTCGTGTTGGCCTCGCCATGGCCGCATTATGCCTGAATCAGCCGCAACACGGAACCAATCACGGAGTCGCTCAGCCCTGATTTGCCTTTCATTCTCCCCGATGCTAGTGTTCTCAGCCCCAATGGCCGGCTGACGTGGGATCCATCGATTCCACGCACGATCGGCTACAAGGAGTTTGTCCGTGAAACCGAAAATTCATCCCCGATATCAAAAATGTAACGTGCACTGCGCCTGCGGAAACACTTTCGTCACCCGCAGCACGATGCCCAAGATCAACGTGGATATTTGCAGCGGCTGCCACCCGTTTTTTACCGGCAAACAGAAGTTCGTCGATACGGCCGGCCGCGTCGAGCGTTTCAGCAAGAAATTTGGCGGAACGTACAGCTTTCAGAAAACCGCTCCTCCCAAAAATCCCGCTCCCGTCGCCGCAAAAAAATGACGGGGATGGTTCGATACCCGCTCGCTGCCGCTCTCGTTGCCATACTTATTGGGTCGGCCGGCTGTTGCTCGACGCCGAATCGGAATATAGAGCAGATTCGGAACACCGCCGGCCTTTCCATTCCGTCTTTTGATTCCGATGTCGATGCTGTCTGTGATCCGCCCCTTGGATGGAAGCCGCAGCCTCTGAAATCCACCGCCAACCACAGCGATCAGGTCTGGCTCAGCCCAACCGGCGACACCGCGTACGGAGTGATCCATTTCAGAATGCCTTTCCCGGTCGGCCAAAACCTGGCGTTCATCGGATTCCTGAAGCAGATGAAAAAGACCCAGGGCGAGGCCACGCTGCTCGACCGGCGTGACGATCCCAGCTTGCCGGGAATCCGCTTCATCGCACAAGGCGGCATTTACGTGATTCGCGCCAATCTTCTGGCGGCGGCCTGGGACGGATGGGCGGTTTATGCGGGCACCCTAAAATCGGGGCCAATCCTCCCGAATGAACTTGACTTCGCGATCCGAGCGCGCGAGCATACCCGCGTCGGGAGGCTGCAAGATCCGGGCAATTAGTACGCCAGTTCCAGCCTGTCCCAAAACCAATCGCTCGCGACTCTGAACCGCTCCGTGTGCCGTTGCCGTACTGGCGTATGGAGAGCCTATGGGCGCTGTTTTTCATCGGAATCCTCTCCCGCGCGCGGGAGGCAATCCAATTGTCCCGTTAGTCGTCAGCTTCACTGTCGCGATGCTGGCGGGATGTCAGATCCAGGCTATCTCCGTCGTCCAATTGGAGATGCATCAGGCGCTGGTGAATCGATCCGGTTTGTCGGCCCTTCACTTGGTTTCCAAGCTGCACGTCTCGTGCGCCCCGCCGGAACGATGGGACCAGTTGCCGCTGACTTCCAATTGGATTTATTCGCATCAGCAGTGGCGCTCGCCGGACCGGCATGTCGGAATGGGTGTGGCGTACATGCACACCCCGTTCCTCTTTTCCGCCCAAACGCTCATCTGGTTTGCCAAAGCCCAGTACGCCAATTCCGATGATGGGAGCGGCCGGCTCATCGCGCAGTGGACCGATCCCCTGGGAAGATGCTGGTTTGAAGCCGAGAACGACACGTACCATGTTCGCGGCTACGCCATGACCCGCGGAAATGATGCCTGGATCGTCTACAGCGGCTATCGCGTGCGGACTGGCCCGCCGAAAACCGAGATATTGCTCGCCGCCCGCGGAGCCGACTCCGTTGCGCCCCTGCCGGCAAGCGAATAACGCGACCGCTTCCAAGTTTTAATTCGATTCACCATTCGAATTCCGAGCTTCGGATTTCTTGTCCGCCGGGGTTACCATCAGAGCCTGCAACTCCAGTCCCCGCAGCACCACCATCTCCGTGGTTTTTCCCACCCGGTCTTCGGTCAGCAGACGGTACAGTTCATCCATGTGCTCGATGGCGATTCCATCGAAGTCAACGATGATGTCGCCCTCCCGCGCGCCCGCCCGATCGGCCGGACTGCCAGGCTCGACCTGGATCACCAGCACGCCTCCATCACTCGCCAGTTTGTGGAAGCGCACGATCCGCCGATGCAGCGGAACGTCCTGTCCGCCCAAGCCGATATAGCTGCGTTTCACGCGCCCAAAGCGGAGAATCTGCCCGGCCACGAATGTCGCCGTGTTGCTGGGGATCGCAAAGCAAAGTCCCTGCGCCGGGCGAATGATGGCAGTGTTGACTCCGACCACTTCCGCCCGTCCGTTCACCAGCGGGCCGCCGCTGTTGCCGGGATTCAGCGCCGCATCCGTCTGAATGACGTTGTCCACGAGTCGCCCGGAGACCGACCGGATGCTCCGCGCCACGCCGCTGACGACGCCGGCCGTGACGGTGTATTGAAACCCGTAAGGATTCCCGATTGCCACGACCAGTTGCCCCACCTTCAGGCTCGCGGAATCGCCCAGAACGACCGTGGGAAGATTCGGCCCATCCACTCGAATGACGGCCAGATCGGTATCCGGGTCTTCGCCCACCAGTTCCGCTCCGAACCGACGTCCATCGGGCAATCCCGCCTCGATCCGCTGCGCCCCGTGCACCACATGGCTGTTGGTCAAAATGAATCCATCCGGCGTGAAGATGAACCCGGACCCGCTTCCGCCCGCACCCCGGCCGCCGGCATTGGCGTGATGAACCTCGATATTCACCACCGCCGGGCTGGCCAATCGAGCAGCGTTCACGACCGTTCGCGAATACGCGTCCAACGCCTCTTCGTCACCACCGGTCTGTTCCGCCACCGGCTGCGATTCAATTCCGACATCGTCGTTTGAAATTGTTTCGATCATGCCCAATCGTAGGTGTGCGTTTCCTCAAGGTCGAATATTGATCGCTCCGCCACGGGTAGCTGCACCTATATCTGCCGCGCCAAATGATTTGCCGCCAGTGCCGCTTCCCGCAGCGCTTCCGGCATTGTGGGATGCGCATGGAACGCACTGCCCACATCCTCCACGCTCGCCGCGAATTCCATCGCCAGCGTCGCTTCAGCGATCATATTGCTCGCATCCGCCCCCAGGATATGTACCCCCAGCAGCCGATCGTTTTTCGCGTCGCCGATCACTTTCACGAATCCCTCCGTTTCGTCCATTCCGCGTGCCCGGCCGTTGGCCGTGAACGGAAATTTCCCGATCTTGATCGGCCCCTGTCGCGCCGCTTCCTCCTCAGTCAGACCAACCTGCGCCAGCTCGGGATGCGTGTAAACCACCGCCGGGCACGCGGCATAATTCACATGGGCCGACCTGCCAGCCATGATCTCCACGGCGGCCACGCCTTCCTCCTCGGCCTTGTGCGCCAGCATCAAGCCGCCGATGACATCGCCGATCGCATAAATCCCCGGCACATTGGTGGCGAAGCGCGAATCGACCAGCACAAACCCTTTGCGGTCCGGCATGACTCCCGCCTCGATCAGCCCAAGACCTTCGGTCACCGGCCGGCGGCCCACGCAGACCAGCACCTTGTCCACCTCCTCGGAGCCGGTCTCCGTGCCCGTCTTGAAATTCACCCGAACCTTTTCGCCGCTGACCTGGGCCGAATCCGCGATGGTGTTGAAACGAAATTTTATTCCCTGTTTTTCCAGCGATTTCTGCAGCGCCCCGGCCATTTCCCGGTCCGACGGCGGCAATATCCCCGGCAGGAATTCCAGCACCAAAACCTCGGACCCCAGCCGGTTCCACACGCTTCCAAGCTCGACGCCGATATAACCGCCGCCGATGACCATCAGGCGCTTGGGAGCTTCGGTAAGTGATAATGCCTGCGTCGAGGACAGGATCTGTCTGCCGTCAAACGGAATCGACGGCAACTCGATCGGAGCGCTTCCCGTCGCGATCAGGATATTTTTGGCCGCGCAAGTATCTGTTCCATTCGGGCCTTTGACTTCAACATTACCGCTCGCAATGATCCGCCCCTGCCCGATCAGGTGTTCGATCTTGTTCTTGCGAAACAGATACCCGACGCCGCCGGTCATTTTCTTCACGACGTCGTCCTTGAACGCCAACATGACCGGCAGATCGACGGTGGCATTCTCCGCCTTGATGCCGCGGTGGGCGAGATGATGCTTCAGATCGTAAAACCGATACGAACTATCGAGCAGCGCCTTGGACGGAATGCAGCCGATGTTCAAACACGTCCCACCCAGAAATTCCCGCTCGACGCAGGCAACCTTCATTCCAAGCTGCGCGGCCCGGATCGCGGCGGTGTATCCGCCGGGTCCGGCGCCGATGACGATCAGATCGAAATTTCCCTTTGCCATGTATGCGGCATATTAGGCAGTCCGATTCCCAGACGCCACTGGAGTTCGCTTGCGTCCAAAGAACCGACCCCGTATTTTGCTGCATCGAGAATCGAAGAAAAGGGAGGCGCAGCTGTGGTTAAGATTCCGTTGTCCCGCGTCCATCAATCCGTGCAGATTGATAATCGCATCCTCCAGGTCGTCAAGTCCGGGAATTACATCCTCGGACCAGAATGCAAGGCATTCGAAAGTGAATTGGCGGCCTATTTCGGCGTGAAACACGCCGTCCTCTCATCCTCCTGGACCGCGGCGGTTCATTTACTGCACATTGCACAAGGGATAAAAAATGGCGACGAGATTCTCGTCCCCAGCCTGACCGCTTTTCCCTCCATAGAGCCGATGATCCATGCCGGCGCCACGCCGATCTTCTGCGACATTGATGATACCTACACACTCGACTTGTCCGACGCCCGCCGCAAGATCACCGATAAGACCGTGGGAATTCTGCCCGTTCATCTTTATGGCCGCCCCGCGAATATCGACGGCGTTCTTAAACTCGCCGCCGAGCACGGCCTCTGGGCGATCGAGGATTGCGCTCAATCGCACGGAGCGCGATGGAAAGGCCGGCGCGCCGGCAGCTTTGCCAATCATGCCGCCATCAGTTTTTATCCGTCAAAAAATCTGACGGTTTACGGCGACGGCGGGGCCGTCCTGACCAATGATGCCGCCATCGCCCGCCAGATCACCATGCTCCGAAACCACGGCCGAACCGACAAATACCTGCATGAAAAGATCGGATTCAACCTTCGATTCAACGAGATTCAGGCGGCGGTGGGGCGGGAACAACTGAAGGTGCTGGACGATCTCAACGCCGGCCGGCGGCGTGTCGCGCAGTGGTATCGCCGCGAACTGGCCGGGGAAAAGACTGTTATCCTTCCGCCGATCGATGCTCCAGAGAGCGAATCGGTCTATCACATGTTCGTGATCCGGTTGGAAAACCACGACGTGCGCGAATCGCTGGCTCGATATCTGAGAGAGCAGGGCATTGAGACCGGGATACACTATCCCGTGCCGAACCATCTGCAGCCGGCTGTCACCGATCGTTTCGGCAAGCAGCCGGCACTCCCGAAAACGGAGGAATTCGTCAAGCGCATTCTCAGTATTCCGATGTTCCCATCGCTCGGCGAAGCGGAAGTCATTACCATTTCCGGAGCGATCAAATCATTTTTTGCGCGAAGGTCCGAAAAGGGACATTAGCCGCGCCGGTCGTGAAACAACATGTCAGAACTCCTGCTCATCTACACCAGCGTCGCGGTCTTCAGAATGCCTTACCAGGACAATTATTGGTTTTGGAAAGTCATCGGCTTCGCCGGCATCGCCACGTTCGGAACGCGGTTTATCATTCAATGGATTTACAGCGAGAAGCACAAGGAAAGCCGGGTGCCGGTCGTCTTCTGGTGGCAAAGCCTGGTTGGCACCATGTTGTGCCTGGCCTATTTTCTTCGCCAGCAGGATTCCGTCGGCATCGCCGGATACGTCCTGAATGTGATACCCTATTCGCGCAATCTGATGCTTGTCTATCGCAAGCGGCGGCTGGATGCGGCCGCCGCCGTCACCGGGTGAACATGCAACCCACGATCAGCATCTGCGTTCCCGTATTCAACGAAGCGGAAAATCTTCCGCTGCTGTACGAGGCCATCGTGCAGGTCATCGACCCCGCCGGAATCTCCGCCGAAATCATCCTCGTCGATGACGGCAGCACCGACCAAAGCTGGCGGCAGATCGAAGAACTCGTATCGCGCGACGCCCGCGTGCGCGGCATTAAATTCAAAGCCAACCGCGGTGAAACCGCCGCCAGCGATGCCGGCCTGCGGGCGGCGCGCGGCCAATTCGTCATGACCATGGATGCCGACCTGCAGAACGATCCCAAAGACATTCCCAAATTCATCGAAGCCCTGCGCGGCTTCGACTGCGTCTGCGGAACCCGTGTCGCTTCACGCGGACAGGGCGATAATTTCCTGCGCGTGGCTTCCAGCCGCATCGCCAACTGGGTGCGGAACAAACTTTCTGATGAGCAGATCTCCGACGCCGGCTGCACCTACCGGGCCTTCCGTCGCGAGTGCGTGGAAAAATTGAAGCTCTACCGCGGATTGCACCGTTTCATTCCCACGCTTCTGAAAATGGAGGGATTCACCGTCACCGAAATCCCCGTGACGAGCCACCCCCGTCTGCACGGCCAGAGCAAATACGGCGTGTGGAATCGGCTGTTCAAAAGCTTCCACGATCTCCTGGCGATCCGCTGGATGAAGAGCCGAATGCTAAGATATGAAATCGCGTCTCAATTGGATCGAACCACGGAATTAACCGAGATCAGCCGATGAGCACATCACCAGGATTTCCAAGCAGCTGGGGACCGCGGTTCACGCCCGGACGAATCGCCGTTTTTTTTCTGATCGTCGCCGCAATTCTGATCTGGCAGGGCTCGGAAAAAATACCGCTGGGCGCCGCTTCGGGCACATCATTCATCGGCCCCGCCCCCGCGAGCCGGCCCAGCGGCGACATTCTCCGCGTGGCCACATTCAACATCGACGGTAAATCCGGCGACGCCACCGCTGATACCATGCGCGGATTCGATCTCATCGGACTCGAGGAAGTTCACGGCTGCTGCCCTCTCTCAAGCTCCAATCAGGCTGAAATCCTCGGTGAAAAATTAAACATGCCGGCCCTGTTCGCTCCCGTCGAACGCCAGTGGTGGCACGACGCCTTCGGCGACGGGGCACTGACCACGCTGCCGGTGGAACACTGGCAACGCTTTCCACTGTCCAACGAAAACGCCGACAGCAACCGCGAGTTGCTCATCCTTCGTCTCGAATTTGCCGGAAAGCCGCTGAACGTCCTCGTTACCCACCTCGAACGTCACGGCGATCTGGAGAACGAATTGGCGACGGTCATCTCGCTGTTCCAATCCATGCAGGAGCCGGCCATCCTCATGGGCGATTTGAATTTGACGAAGGACGATCCGCAAATCGATTCACTGCGAAAGTTCCCGGGCGTGATCGACCCGATCGGCGACACGCACAGCGACAGCTTCGACCGCATTTTCGCCCGCGGAATGCGCGGGTTGGATTCGGGGCTGATCGACAAGGGCGCGTCGGATCACCCGCTGGCGTGGGCGGAGGTGGAACTTATTCCGCCGGGAAAATAACTGCGGAAGAAACCCCTATCACCGCGAAAGCCAATGAATCGTCAGTTCTGCCGACAAAGGCCGGAACTCCTCGTCGCCGGTAACCAGCGTGCCGGATGTGAGTTTCGCGAGCGCCGCCGCAAAACAATCGGCATACGACATCCGATTGGCAGCTTTGTATTTGGCTGCTTGCCTGACAAGCGCGAGATCATCGGGAACCGAGACGACACGGATCGGCATAGTCATTAGCTTACGAGCCACATCCTCGGCAGCGTCGACGGAAACGGTTCGACAAACGCTGTAGTAAATCTCGCCCCAGTTCACTACCGAGAGGAGCAAGTCATCAGCCTCGGCTTCGGCTTCGTCAAGAATCCGCTCGACCTCAACGGCGGCCGGCTCGTCTTCAAAATATGCCATGAGCGCCCAAGCATCCAAAACGAGTGCCATTCTAGAGCTCCCTTTCCCGCTTACGCTCCTCGATCAATGCCTTGAACGCACCGGTCCCCTTGATCGCTCCGCGCGCCGTCCGATATTCCTGTGGGCGCACGGGCTGAAGAATAATGCGTTGACCATCGTGGTAGGCGATGGCGCGGGTTCCCTCCGCCAGAGAAAATTGCCGACGCAACCCGGCAGGAAGCAAAAGCGTGCCATCTCTGCCGATAACAACGGTTGACGCCTGAGCCAAAGGGGTATACGCGCCAGGCAAAACCGCTGAATTCGTCTGAGGCGAAGTTTTTTTGTTCTGCGCCTTCAGTGAAACAAAGCGCGACTGAGTTGGATCTTCGATAGACAAAGACTCGGTCGTCTCGATTTCTGCCTGTTGGGCGGCATTAAGGTCAATCCGATGGCAATAGCGAGTAACATCGGCGCCATTCAGGATCGATTTGTCTCGATCCTCGCGAATGCGCACGTTAATTGCCCCATCCCTGCGCGGCCGGAGTTCCGCAATGCCGGTAATGAGAACACGCGCCGGGATCAGCCAATAGACAATCGCCCGGTCATGTGGCCTTCCCGTGATGAAAAGGTAGTAAAACTTCCGATCCGCCAATTCAGGATGCGCTCGCAGTTGACGTTCTTGTCCGGGATCGAAGGTTGACCAATGAATTTCCGGATAAACCAGATAGCGATCCGTCGCACATAAACGGCCAATTAACAGCTCGCTTGCCGTTTGAAAGATTGTGCCCTTTCGGCGGCTAACCGGCCCGAATCTATTCTCCAATTCCGCCAATACGATATCGCCAACCAACTGCCCAAGTCGCCCCGAGCGTCCGTCCGTCCAGAGATGATGAGCAAAAGTAGCCATATGATAATAATATGTCGGCTTTATAATATGTCAAGGTTATTTTTAGAAAAAATAATCATTTTGTCATTACAGATTGAAACCACGGCCTCCGGCCGTGGACGCGTTTAGGCTCTGCCGTTGCAGCGTGAACAACGTCTGCAAGAGAAATTAGGCTCTCCTTCCAGGAAGGCCCGTTGGGGCTGGAAG
>Ga0302325_10003942_pt1 | contig 34599 bp, 26 predicted proteins | sample Palsa_T0_2_FD_201948 | JGI IMG/M metagenome (GOLD analysis project Ga0302325, IMG submission 201948) | Peat permafrost microbial communities from Stordalen Mire near Abisko, Sweden - Palsa_T0_2 | ecosystem: Environmental > Terrestrial > Soil > Palsa > Peat permafrost | place: Sweden: Abisko...
GCTACGAGGTGCGCTCGTCGGTGGTGGCCAGCCAGATAGACCTCCACGCGGAGTTCGGCGGGGTCGTCCCCGAACTGGCCAGCCGCGCCCATGTGGAGTTGATCACCCCGATCGTCGACCAGGCCCTTTCCGAGGCGGGCGTCACCGGTCCCGAGCTCGCCGCGGTCGCCGTGACCTCGGGACCGGGACTGGTCGGGGCACTGCTCGTGGGCATTGCCACCGCCAAGGCCCTGGCTTTTGGGTGGAGCGTCCCGGTGGTGAGCGTGAACCATCTCGAAGGCCACCTGGCCAGCGTCTTTTTGGCCGATCCCGAGGTGCCGTTCCCCCAAACGGCGCTCCTGGTCTCGGGGGGGCACTGCCTGTTGACACGCGCCCCGCGACCGGGCGTCTACGAGCTGCTGGGCGAGACCGTCGACGACTCCATCGGAGAGGCCTACGACAAGGTGGCCCGGTTTCTCGGACTGGGCTATCCGGGCGGCCCCGTCCTGGACCGGTTGGCCGCCACCGGCGCCGACGTCCTCGGCTTTCCCCGCCCCATGCTCAACGACGGCTATCTCTTCTCCTTCTCGGGCCTGAAGACGGCGGTCGTCAACTACGTGCGGAAGGAGCCCGGGTTCAACGTCGCCGACGTCGCCGCATCGTTCGTCGGCGCCTGCATGGACGTGCTCTGCGCCAAGGTCCGCCGAGCCCTGGAGGAGTTCGGTGACCCGGCCCTGGCGATCGTCGGAGGCGTGGCCGCCAGCCCGATCCTGCGGGAGCGGGCCCGGGCCGTCGCCGACGAGTTCGGGAGCCGGTTGCTGATACCCCCCCAGTCGTTGGCCACCGACAACGCCGCCATGATCGGCATCGCCGGCTGGCAGAAGCTCGCCGCCCACGGCGGCGACGAGATGTCCTTCGGCCCGCAACCCGATCTCCGCTTGACCTTCACCTGAGCCCGCGGTCCGCCAGCTGCGTCCGCCAGTCCGGGCCCATCAGTACAGGCCGACCACGTTGCCCTCGTCGTCGATGTCGATCCGCTCCGCGGCGGGGCTCGATGAGAGTCCGGGCATGGTCCGCATGTCGCCGCTGACCAGGTAGACGAAGCCGGCGCCGACGTTTGCCCGCGCCTCTCGCACCGGCAGACGCCATCCGGTGGGGGCGCCCTTGAGACTCGGGTCCGATGAGATCGACAGGTGCGTCTTGGCGATGCACACCGGGAGCGCACCGAAGCCGGCCCGCTCGTAGGTGTCGATCTGACGCGCCGCCAACGGCAGGTAGTCCACGCCGTCGGCCCCGTAGATCTCGGTGGCGATGGTCTCGACCTTCTGGCGCAGGGTCGCTCCGTCCTCGTACAGCATCCGGAACTCGCCCGGCTCCTCTGTTGCCCCGACGACGGCCTCGGCCAGTTCGACCGCACCCCGGCCGCCGTCGACGAAGTGGGTGCACACCGCGGCGCGCACCCCCATGGATCCCGCTATCTCGCGAATGGCCGCATGCTCTGAGGGAAAGTCCTCCGGGAAGGCGTTGATGGCCACGACGGGCGTGACGCCGTGCCGGCGAACGATGTCGAGGTGCTTGACGAGGTTGTCTGCGCCGAGATGGACCTCATCGGGGTTCTCGACCAGCATGCCCGGCGGGAGAGGTCGTCCCGCCGTCACCTTGTGCCGGCCGGAGTGGAGCTTGAGCGCCCGCACCGTGGCCACCACCACGGCGGCGTCGGGTACCAGGCCCGAGGTGCGGCACTTGATGTTGAAGAATCGCTCCGCGCCCATGTCCGATCCGAACCCCGCCTCGGTGATCAGGTAGTCGCCGCCGTGGATCCCGATGAGGTCGGCCACCACCGAGGAGTTGCCGTGGGCGATGTTGCCGAAGGGGCCGGCGTGCACCAGCACGGGCGTGTTCTCGAGCGTCTGCAGCAGGTTGGGCTTGAGGGCGTCGCGCATGATGACGGTCATGGCCCCGGCCGTCTTGAGCTGCTCCGCGGTGATCGGCTCGCCGCCCGGCGTGTACCCGACGACGATCCGTCCGAGGCGCGCCCGCAGGTCCGGCAACGACGTTGCCAGCGCCAGCACCGCCATGACCTCTGACGCCGCGGTGATGTCGAAGCCGGTCTCCCGAGGGATCCCGTCGTCGCGGGTGCCGAGACCGGACACGATGTTGCGAAGCGAACGGTCATTGACGTCGAGCACCCGCCTCCATGTGATGCCGTGGGGATCGATGCCGAGGCCGTTGCCCTGGCGCAGATGGTTGTCGACCATGGCGGCCAGCAGGTTGTTGGCCGCCGTGACGGCGTGGAGGTCTCCCGTGAGATGCAGATTGAGTTTCTCGAAGGGGACGACCTGGCTGTACCCTCCTCCGGCGGCACCTCCCTTGATGCCGAAGGTCGGCCCCATCGATGCCTGACGGATGGCGATCGTCGCCTGCCTGCCGATGGTGGCCAGCGCCTGCCCGAGACCGATGGTGGTGGTGGTCTTCCCCTCACCGAGGGGGGTCGGGGTGATCGCCGTCACCACCACGTACCGGGCTTTGGGCCGGCCCGCCAAGGCGTCGACGGCGCTGAGGTCGACCTTGGCCACCCCCGTCCCGTAGTGCTCGAGCAGCTCCGGGGGGATCCCCATCTGGGATGCGATCTCCTCGATGGGCCGCAGGGTGGCTCGGCGCGCGATCTCTATGGACGGGGGGAGGGCCACGTCAACGATGCGTGGCGCGGGGAGCGGGGGAGTCGGGGTGGCCCTGGGCACGGCGTGCATCATGCCCTGTGGCGAGCGAGAATCTCGACCCGGGAACGGCACGGTGGCGCCGGGTCGGGAGTGCAACCCCGTGAACTGGTGTTTTCTCGGTGAGCTGGACACCGGCAGCCTCGGGCCCGGTACCGTGAATTGGGCGAGCGTTGAGACTGCGTAGCCCGCCCGGTGATCTGCAGCGCGCAGTGTGGTGTGCACACGTTGACACCGACCCTGGCGGGTCGCGCCACCAGGCGCGGACAACGACGAATGGACAGGGACCTGCACTATGGAAACGAAGAGGGGGTGCCGGTCCTTCATCATCGCCGCCCGGCGCGGCCGCATGACGACCCTGACCATCGCCGTCGGGGTGCTCGCCCTCGTGGTCGGCTCGGTCGTCGGCGTGCTGGAGCAGCCCCGGACCGTCGCCGGCGCGGTCAACCCCCATTCGATCCAGTTCGGTGCACCCGTCTGGCAGCAGACCGTCGCTGACGGGTCGAACCCGATCGCCCTCTCCTCGCCCAACGTGGCCAATCTGCCCGGAGGCCCCTCGGTCGTCGTCGGCGACGAGGCAGGATACGTCTACACCTTCAACCTGGCCACCGGAGCAAAAGAGTGGACGTACGACGCCGGCGCCCCGGTGAACTCGACCCCGTCGGTGGCGGCGGTCAGCGGAAGCTCACTCGACTCGGTCTTCGTCGGCACGGGTGACGCGGCCGAACCGACCGCCGGTGGCTACCAGGCCATCAGCCCCAGCGGCGCTGATCAGTGGTTCGTGCGCGAGTCGAACCCGGGCAGCGACGCCACCGCCAACAACGGCGTGCAGGCCTCCCTCGCCGTGGGGAACCTGCAGGGGAGCACCGACGTGACGGCCGGCTCCCTGGGACAGGAGCAGGACGCGCTCACTGCCGCCGGCGGCTCAATGCTGAGCGGGTTCCCGTGGTTCCAAGCGGACAGCAACTTCACCACCCCGGCGTTGGCCGATCTGTACGCCAACGGACAGACCGAGATCATCGAAGGTGGCGACTCGACCGCCGGCGTGGCCTATGGACAGACCTACACCAACGGAGGGCACCTGCGGGTCTTGAACTCCGGTGGCGGGCTCGACTGCCAGTACAACACCAACGAGACGGTCGAATCCTCTCCGGCGGTGGGTGAGTTCCTCGGTGGCTCGTCGGTCGGCATCGCCTTCGGCACGGGCGCCACCTACAACCAGTCCGACACCGACAAGCTCATCGCGCTGAACAGTCAGTGCCAGGCCGTATGGATAGCCGCCCTCGACGGCAACACCAAGAGCAGCCCGGCCCTCGCCGACGTGCTCGGCAACGGCCAGCTACAGGTCGTTGAGGGAACGGACAACGGGACGAGCGGGACGGTGTACGCCCTCAACGGCGCCAACGGTGCCGTCCTGTGGAGCACCAATGTCGGACGGGTGATCGGCTCGGTGGTGACCGCCAATCTGGGCAGTGGCTACCAGGATGTGCTGGCGCCGACGATCAACGGCGTCGTGGTCCTTGACGGCACGACCGGGTCGGTCATCACGACCCTCCAAACCGACACCGGGTTCCAGAACTCCCCGTTGGTCACCGACGACCCCAACGGAACCATCGGGATCACCCTGGCCGGTTACCAGGCCGGGGGAAGCGTCATCTACCACTACGAGATCGCGGGCTCCAACGGGTCGCTCGCCGATGAGTCAGGCGCCTGGCCCCAGTTCCACCACGATCCCCAGCTGACCGGCGACCCGGGCACGCCGGTGAGCCTGCAGGTCCCGTGCAACGCGCCGGCCGGCGGGCCCAACGGCTACGACATGACGGCCTCCGACGGCGGGATCTTCACCTTCGGCAATCTGCCCTTCTGTGGCTCGACGGGCTCCATCCTCCTCAATAAGCCGGTGGTCGGCATGGCCACCACCCCCAACGGCGGGGGCTACTGGCTGGTGGCCTCCGACGGCGGGATCTTCGCCTTCGGCGACGCCACCTTCTACGGCTCGACGGGCTCCATGCACCTCAACGCCCCCATCGTCGGGATGGCGGCCACCCCCGACGGCCGGGGCTACTGGCTGGTGGCCTCCGACGGCGGGATCTTCAGCTTCGGTGACGCCAACTTCTTTGGTTCCACGGGAGGCATGCACCTCAATCGGCCCATCGTCGGCATAGCCACCACCCCCGGCGGCGGGGGCTACTGGCTGGTGGCCTCCGACGGCGGGATCTTCAGCTTCGGCAACGCCCACTTCTACGGCTCCACCGGCTCCATGCGCCTCAACGCCGCGGTCGTGGGGATGGCCTCGGCCCCCGGCGGCGCGGGCTACTGGCTGGTGGCCTCCGACGGCGGGATCTTCAGCTTCGGCAACGCCCACTTCTACGGCTCCACCGGCTCCCTACGCCTCAACGCCCCCATCGTCGGGATGGCGGCCACGACGTCCGGTGCCGGCTACAGATTCGTCGCCTCCGACGGGGGCATCTTCAACTTCGGCAACGCCGCGATGTACGGCTCAATGGGCGGGAAGCCCCTCAACAGGCCGGTCGTGGGTATGGCCGGCTTCTGAACCCCGCCCGCTGACCTCCGCCATCGGCGAGGGCGCGATACTGGTCGGGTCGGGATGAAAGGAGCGCGCCGATGGACCCCGTCGACGGTGAGGCGACGATCGACAGGGATCCGTACGCAGACTTGGCCCGAAGCTTCTCCGACACGGCCCGGATCCTGTTCTCGGCCGGCAGCGTGGACGGCACGCTCGAACGCGTGGTCGACATGGCGGTGACGACCATAGAGGGCTGCGACTTCGCCGGGCTCTTCGTCGCGCACGGAGGGGTCGTCTCCACGCCGGTCTGCACCGACCAGATCGTGGCGGACATCGACGCCCTGCAGCATGAGACGGGCGAGGGTCCATGCCTCGATGCCATCGCTCACCGACTCATGTTCTATGCGGACGATCTGAACGAGGACGACCGCTGGCCCAACTTCGGTCGCCAGGCCGCGGAGGGTGGACTGCGCAGCGTGTTGGCGCTGCCGCTCACCACCAACGGCATCGATGGGGCGGTCAACCTCTATGCCCGTTACCCGGCGGCGTTCGGGGTGATCGACCGGGCCAGAGCCATGATCCTGGCCTCGCTGGCCGGCATCGCCCTCTCCACCGCCCACCTGCTCGAGGACGAGGGACGCCGGATCGAGAACCTCCACTCCGCGTTGGGCAGCCGTGAGATCATCGGCCAGGCACAGGGGATCTTGATGGAGCGCGAGCGGATAGCCGCCGATCAAGCCTTCGACGTCCTCCGACGGGCGTCACAGCACCTCAACGTGAAGCTGAGAGAGGTCGCCCAGAACCTGGTGGACACCGGGGAGCGGCCCGACACCGGCCCCGCCTGACCCGTACCCGCCCGGAGCGGCCTCCGCCCCACCCCGTCGCACCGACCCTACGATGCAACCGTGCCGGATGGAGAGGAGCGTGGGGGGTCCACCGGCGGCGCGGTGTGGAGGGTCCTCCTCGGCAGGCCGCTGCGGACCAGCGAGGCCAGCAAGGAGAAGATCACCCCGGTCGAGGGGCTCTCCGCCCTCTCGCTGGACGCCCTGACCTCGGTGGCCTACGGCCCCGAGGCGATCCTCGTCGTCCTGGCCCTGGCCGGAGCCGGGGCCCTGCACGTCGTCCTGCCGATCACGGTGGCCATCGTGCTCCTGCTGGCCATCTTGGTGTTCTCCTACCGCCAGGTGATCGACGCCTACCCGGGCGGTGGCGGCGCGTATGCCGTGGCCCGGGCCAACCTGGGAACCCGGGCCAGCCTGGTCGCCGGCGCCGCGCTGATCGTCGACTACACGCTGACCGTGGCCGTGTCCATCGCCGCCGGAGTGGGGGCCCTGACCTCGGCCTATCCCGGCCTGGCCTCTTCCACCGTCCCCCTGTGCCTCTCCATCCTCGCCCTCATCACGCTCCTCAACCTCCGGGGACTGGGAGAGACCGCCCGGGCGTTCCTGCTACCCACCATGCTGTTCATCATCGGCCTGTTGGCCATCATCGCCATCGGCCTGATCCACCCCCTGGCACTCAACGCGCCGCAGCCCGGCCACTCGCTCGTGCCGACTCACGGTCTCGAGACCCTGGGCGTCCTGCTGGTGCTGAAGGCGTTCTCCGCCGGTTGCAGCGCCCTCACCGGCGTGGAGGCGATCGCCAACGGCGTCCCCCTCTTCAAGGAGCCCCGCGTGGTCCGGGCCAAGCGGACCGAGATGCTCCTCGGGGTGATCCTGGGCGTCATGCTACTGGGGCTCGCCGTCCTGGCCCGGCGTTGGCACATCGGCCCCCGATCGAACCAGACCGTCCTCAGCCAGATCATGGCCGAGGCGGTCGGCCGGCACTGGGCCTACTACGTCGTGTCCCTCACCATCACCGTCGTCCTGGCGCTGGCCGCCAACACCTCGTTCGGTGGCCTGCCCATCCTGGCCAGCCTGCTGGCGCGGGACAACTACCTCCCCCACCTCTTCTCCCTGCGGGGCGACCGACAGGTCTTTGCCAACGGCATCTGGGTGCTCGCCGGACTGTCCGCCGTCTTGCTCATCGCCGTCGGCGGGAACACCAACGAGCTGATCCCGCTCTTCGCCATCGGCGTGTTCACCGGGTTCACTCTCTCCCAGAGCGGTCTGGTGGCCCACTGGTGGCGCACCCGCCCACCCCGATGGGCTCGGCGTGCGACCGTCAACGGCACCGGCGCAGTCGTGACCGGACTGGCCACGGTCATCTTCTTGGTGTCGAAGTTCACCGAGGGCGCGTGGGCGGTGGTGCTCGCCGTGCCGGCCTTCGTCGTGCTCTTCGTCCGGATCCATGCCTACTACCAGCGCGCCGGGGTGGAGCTGGGTGTGGGCATCGTGCCCGACCGGCCGGAGGGCAAACGGACCCTGGTCGTCGTCCCGGTGATCAATGTGTCGCGGCTGACCCGGCACGCGATCTGTGAGGCGCTCTCGCTCGGCCAGGAGGTCATCGCGGTGAGCGTGGTGATCGATCAGGGTGACGACGGGGGGGACGCGGCGGCCCTGGAACATGCCTGGGAGCAGTGGGATCCCGGGGTGCCCCTCGAGATACTCCACACCGAGTACGCCTCGGTGGTCCGCCCCATCGTGGCGTTCATCGACGAGGCACGACGCCGCAGCGACCAGCAGATCGTGGTCCTGATTCCCGTCGTCGTCCCGACACGCTTCCGCTACCGCCTCCTGCACAACCAGATCGACCGCGTCCTGTCGAGGGCGCTACGCGACCGCACCGACCTGGTCGTGGCCCGGGTCGCCATGCCGCTCACCCCTCCACCGGTCGGCGAGGCGCCCGAGCAGGTCGAAAGCGGTGCGGCGGCCGCGGAGGGACCGGGAGGGGCAGGGACGGGGGCGCGGCGGAACGAGGGTGGCAGCCGAGGGTGAAGGTGTACTTACTGGCCGGTCACCGGCATCTTCCCGTACCCTGGCGATGTGAGTTCTCAGACGCCAGTCGGCACGTCAGCCGCATGCCCGGACGCGACCGGTAGTTGGTGAGCGAACGGGGCTGTGTCATCACCGGTTGGGGCAGCGCACTCCCCCCGACGGTCGTCGCCAACGCAGACCTGGAGTCGATTCTCGACACCAGTGACGAATGGATCGTCGAGCGCTCCGGGGTGCGGACCCGCCGAGCAGCCACCGGCCCCTTCGTCTCGATAGACCCGCCGGGCCACCCCCCGGGGGGCGTGGGCACGACGGCGGCCCTCGCCATAGAGGCGGCTCGGCGGGCGCTCGACTGCTCGGGGACGCGGCCGGACGAGATCGGCTTCCTCCTCCTGTGCACCACCACCCCCGACCAGGTGATGCCGGCGACCTCCTCGGCGGTGGCGGGCGTGCTCGGCATCGACGGGGGGGCGGTGGACCTCAACGCCGCCTGCGCCGGATTCAGCTACGGGTTGATCACCGCGGCGGGCATCGTGGCGACCGGAGCGCGCAAGGTACTGCTCATCGGGGCCGAGACGATGACGCGCACGCTCGACTGGCAGAACCGCACCAATGCCTTCCTCTTCGGAGACGGCGCGGGAGCGCTGGTGCTCGAAGCGGTCAACGGCCCCGGCTCCCTCCTCGGCTGGGACGCCGGCGTGGACGGGACACTGGTCGACCTGCTCTACGTCGATCACGGCTCGGGGATGATCATGAAGGGCCCGGAGGTCTTCCGGCGCGCCGTGCGGGCGACCGTCGACTCGGCCAACGCCGCGCTCAAGGTGGCCGGCGTCGGCGCCGAGGAGATCGCCCTCTTCATCCCGCACCAGGCCAACCAGCGGATCATGGAGGCGATCGCCGATCGGGTCGGCATCGCGGCCGAGCGAATCGTCTCCGTGATCGACTGGACCGGCAACACCAGCTCCGCCTCCATACCGCTGGCCCTGGTCGACGCGGTCGAGCACGGCCGCCTCACGCCCGGTGACGTCGTGCTCTTCGCCGGCTTCGGCGCCGGCATGACCTGGTCTTCGGTGGTGTGGCGCTGGAACCCCGACGCAGCAGACGTACCGGAGCTCTGAACGGCCCATTCTTCTGAACCGCCAACTCTAAGGAGGAGGATGCGCAATGACCGATGACCGGGTCGACCCGTCGGTCCCCCCGAGCGGGGAGGGCTGCGTCGAATGCCTGGCGGCCGGCGGCTGGTGGTTGCACCTGCGGCGCTGCGCCACGTGCGGCCACATCGGGTGCTGCGACACCTCGCCGAGCCAGCACGCCACCGGCCACGCCAGGAGCACGGGACACTCGGTGATCCGGAGCTTCGAGCCCGGCGAGGACTGGTTCTGGGACTACGCCACCGAGAAGTTCTACGAGGGGCCTCCGCTCGCGCCGCCCGAGCACCACCCCCTGCAGCAGCCCGTGCCCGGGCCCGAGGGCCGTGTGCCGCGGGATTGGCAGCAGCACCTGCACTGACCCGAGGCCAGAGAGGAGGTGGCCACGGCGGTTCAGGCCGGCGGTAGGAGGGCATTCGGATTCAAAATTCCGGCCGGGTCGAGCGCCCCTTTAATCAGGCGAAAGGCCGTGATCTCCGCCTCGCTCCGATTGAGGTGAAGCCAGGGGCGTTTCGCCGCCCCGATGCCGTGCTCCGAGCTGATGCTGCCACCGAGCCGGGCGACGAACAGCAGGACCCGGTCGTCGACGGTCAGATCGTCGGGGTCGACGCCGGTGACGTTGACATGGACGTTGCCATCGCCCACATGACCGAACAGCCACGTGGTCGCTCCGGGGGCCGCATCGCTGACGATGTCCGGCACCTGGTCGAGGAAGGTCGCCAGCGCGGGCGCCGGGAGGGTCACGTCGAGCTTGTGGGGGGCGCCGAGCCGGTTGATGGCCTCCGTCAGTCCCTCGCGGTACCGCCACAGCTGGGACCGTCGTTGACCATCGGTCGCCACCGCCACATCCTCGACGGCGGCCACGGAGTCGAGCACCGCGGCGAGGGCGTGTGCCGGGTCTTCCCGGCCGGCCGCCTCCACGAGGAGGTACGCCCGATGCTGGTCGGCAAACGGTGGCGGGACCTCGTGCGTGCGGCAGACCAGCTCCATCCCGGAGTGCAAGAACAGCTCGAGAGACTGCAGCTCGGGCAGGGCCCGGCGCAGGAGTGAGGCTGCCTCCACGGCCGCCGTGGCAGAGGGGAACGCCAGGAGCGCGACCACCCGCTCGGGGTTGGGGGTCACCAGTCGCAGGCGCACAGCGGTGACCACTCCGAGTGTCCCTTCGCTCCCGCACAGCAGGCCGCCCAGGTCGTACCCCGTGTTGTCCTTCGTCATGCCGCCGAGATGGCTCACCACGGCGGCGGTGCCCAGCACGGCTGCAACCCCGGCGACCTGGGCGCGCGTCGGCCCGTAGCGCAGCATCTGCAACCCGCCGGCGTTGGTGGCCACGGTGCCCCCGATCGTCGCGCTGTCGCGGCTGCCGAGGTCGACGCCGTAGTACCACCCGGCCGCGGCCGCCGCGGTCTGGACGTCGCCCACCGTCGCCCCGGCGCCCGCGGTGAGCTGGCCGCCGAGAGGATCGACATCGGTGATCGCCGAAAGCCGGCGAAGGCTCAGGACGAGCTCGCCGGCGAGGGGCACCCCCCCGCCGACCAACCCCGTGTTGCCTCCTTGCGCGACGAGCGGCGCTCCCGCGTCACGACAGTGCGCCACCACGGCCGCCACCTCGGCGACGTCGCCCGGGCGGACGACCGCCGCCGGTGTGCCGCGGAATCGACCGGTCCAGTCGACGCCGTAGGGCGCCATGATCTCGGGGTCGAGAACGACGTGTGCAGACCCGACGACATCGCGTAGATGCTCGAGGAGTGAAGGGGCCGCCGGGCTGGCGGGACGTCGACGCGTGGCGGCCATAGATACATCCTTGCGCAGTCCCCGGGGCGGCGGGAGTGGTCTATTGCGGAGCGCTGTGAATGGGTATATAACGATCGTGAGGACCAGATTGAGACTCGGTTAGCACGCAGCCGGAGGACACAGTCGTCCGCGACACGCACGTGCCGTTTGACGCGACACCCGCGAGTATCGGAGCGGGCGATACTCCGAGGGCTGCGGTCAGGGAACGCGGCACCACGTGGTCCCAGCCCCAAACCAGGGTTGGTCCGCGCCGTCCGCGAAGGCAGGAGAGAGCGGTCGGAGTGTGCCAAAGGGAGGCTCCCGCGCCTGGGCGTGGGCCGGTGAGAAGGAGCGAACCGTGAGTGCCAACGGACTGCTCAAGAAGCAGACGCAGGATCTCCTCTCGGGACTGGGGGACTGTCGAACCGAGGTCGCCGAGGAGATGCGCAGGCTCGGAATACGGGCCGCTCCGAGGGATCCCCACGGTTGCGCCATCGCCGTCTACCTCACGGCGGTGCTGGGTGCCGACCTACGCGTACGGTCGCTCGCCGTGGAGAGCGCCGCGGTCCGGGTGCGACTCGAGGGATCGAGGCGGCTTCACTGGCCGAGGTTCGTGACCGTCCGGCTTCCGGAGCCCGTGCGGGAGTTCATCGTCGCCTTCGACCAAGCGCTCTATCCCGCCCTGATCCGGGCGGAGGGAGTCGATGAACAGTGCCAACCGGAAACGGTGCCGGGCTCGGCGCAGCCCCCGCGATCCCATTGCGAGCAGCAAGGTACATAATGCGAGAGGTGCACCTGTAGTCCGGGCCGCGTCGCATCGAGGGAAGGGAGGAATGCCGTGTTCCACCGTCGCAACAAGGTCATCCCAGAACCGCCCCTGGCGTCACCTCGGTCGAGGGTGGTACGCGTCCTGCAGGGTCCCGAGGAGTTGCACGAAGCAGTGACGCGGGCGAGAGAGTTCGAGCGCAGGGGGGTGCACGAGTACCAACGTCGGATAGGCGACTACGACCGCTTCCTGGTTCAGGGCGCGGGGGTGCCGGCCAACGTGGTGCACATCGACCCCTCCAGAGGGGGAGATCCGCTGCCCGAGCCGGACCAGCACCTCGGAACCGAACGCACCTGAGGGTTGCCGTAGAGGAAGGCGCCCACCGAGTCACCAGTCCTCGTCACCAGCCCGGTCGGAACGGGGCCATGGCCTATGCTCACGCGGCACATGGGCGCGGACTCCTTCCACCCCGATCTTCGACGCGCCGCCCGTTGGCTGCCGCGAGGCGGCATTGGTCCGCGGACATATCGGTCCATCCGCGCACTGAGCAGTTTGCAGGCCAAGATCCCCGCAAAGGACGTCTCGGTGGAAGACGCCCGTCCGATCTCGGTCCGGGTGCACCGTCCCGCCTCGAGCGACGAGCCTCGGCCGGCGCTGTTGTGGGTACACGGCGGGGGCTACGTCATCGGTTCGGCAGCTCAGGACGATGCCATCTGTCGTCACCTGGCGCAGAGCCTCGGGATCGTTGTCGCCGCAGCCGAGTACCGGCTCGCACCCCAACACCGGTTTCCCGTACCCCTGCACGACTGTTACGACGCCCTGGCCTGGCTCACCTCCCAACGCGACGTCGACCCGGCTCGCGTCGCAGTTGGTGGCGCGAGCGCGGGCGGCGGGCTCGCCGCCGCGTTGGCCGTGCTGGCTCACCAACGTGGCGAGGTACAGCTCGCATTTCAGCTGCTGTCCTACCCGATGCTCGACGACCGTACGGCGACCCGGACCGACCTCGACGAGCGACAGTTCAGGATGTGGAACAACAAGGCGAACCGTTTCGGCTGGCAGTCCTACACCGGGCATCCACCGGGCTCGGACAAGGTCAGCGGGTTGGCCGCACCGGCGCGCACCGGCGACCTCTCCGGTCTTCCGCCCGCATGGATCGGGGTCGGAACGCTGGATCTGTTCTACGAGGAGGACGTCGCCTACGCCACACGACTTCGGGAGGCGGGCGTGGCGTGTGAACTGGAGGAAGTGCCGGGCGCCTTCCACGGGTTCGACAGCATTCAGCCGAAGACGCGAGTCACAGAGGCGTTCCGCGCCGCACAGGTGGCCGCGCTCGGCGCTGCGCTGGGCCGGGACTGAGGTCGTCCACCCGCGACTGGCTCCGCTGGCCGCCATCATCGAGCGTATGTTGTGGCGGATGCTCGGTCGCCCCCCGGTGACTCCCCGGTCCGGGCCCGGCGTCAGCCGGTAGAGTAGCAAGAGTAAGCGTTCGCTCAGTCGGGTTGCCGACGACTGCAGTGGCTGGGCGGCCGACGCCATCAGGAGGGAGAACGAGATGGTCGAGCGAGTCGTCGAGCGGTCTCGGGAGGAAACCCTCCTCTCGGGCGTCGAGACGCTCGCCCGTCTGCTCGTGCTCCGTCAGCAGCTCGACGAGCGCGATGGGAGGACGACCGCCACCATGGTCTCGGGCTACCCGGGGTCGCCGTTGGGCGGGTTCGACCTGACCCTGCACCGCATGGCCGACGTGCTCGACGAGCACCGGATCATCCACCGCCCGGGGCTCAACGAGGAGCTGGCGGCGGCAACGGTGTGGGGCAGTCAGATGGGGGCGACTCTCCCCTACGCAGAGGTCGACGGCGTGGCCGGCGCCTGGTACGGCAAGACGCCGGGGCTGGACCGTTGCGGCGACGTCCTCAAGCACGCCAACGCCATGGGCTCGGGGCCCGGCGGTGGCGTCGTGATGTTCTGCGGCGACGACCCGTCGGCCAAATCGTCGACCCTGGCTTGCGACAGCCACTACACGTTCCAGGACGCGTGCATGCCTGTGCTGTACCCGGGGGACCAGCAGGACGTCCTGGACCTTGGCGTCCACGCCTTCTGGCTGTCCCGTTACTCGGGCGCATGGGTCGGGCTCAAGATCGTCACGACGGTGGCCGACGGCATCGGCACCGTCGACCTCCACCCGGATCGGCACCACCCGAGCGACCCGATCGGGATGGACGCCGATGGGCAGCCCTGGCGGCATCGACCCTTGGCCACCGTGGGCGCGCACCCCGTACCGAACCAAGAGGCGCTGTTGCTGCAACGGCTGATCGCCGCCAAGGCCTACGCCCGGCACAACGGACTCAATCGGATCGTGGGCGCCGGGCCCGGCGCACGGCTCGGGATCGTGTGCGCGGGGAAAACCTACGTCGACGTGCTGCAGGCCTTCTCCGACCTCGGGGTCCACGATGTGGCAGACATCGGCGTGCGCGTGCTCAAGCTGGGTATGACCTACCCGCTGGTGGAAGAGACGATCAGCGAATTCGCCTCCTCGGTCGACGAGCTGGTCGTCATTGAGGAGAAGCGCCCGTTCATCGAGACCCAGCTCCGCAGCATCCTGCACGAGGACAACATCTCGGTCCCGGTGCTGGGCAAGCGAGACCGCGAGAGGCACGAACTGGTGTCGTCGGTCGGAGAGCTCGACACCGCCGCGGTGAGCACGATCCTGGCCCGGGTGCTTCCCGTCTTGGCCGAGCGGCACAAGGGAGCCACGAGGGTCGCGCTCCCCCTCATCGCCCTGCCGGGTCGTTCGCCGGGCTACTGCAGCGGATGCCCCCACAACCGTTCCACGGTCTTCCCCGAGGGGGCGCTCGTCGGCGGAGGGGTCGGCTGTCACGGCATCATGTACTTCGAGGCCCGTCACCAGGGCATGAAGAGCCTGGCGCCGACGCCCATGGGGGCCGAGGGTGTGCCGTGGATCGGTCTGTCGCCGTTCGTCTCCGAACCGCACCTGATCCAGAACCTCGGAGACGGCACACTGAGCCATTCAGGCACCCTGGCCATCCGGGCGAGCGTCGCCGCGGGGGTCAATGTCACGTTCAAGGTCCTCTACAACTCGGCCGTGGCCATGACCGGTGGTCAGAACGTGACGGGCCTGATGGATGTGCCGTCCTTGACCCGGTCGCTCGAAGCCGAAGGTGTGACAAGGATCGTCGTGTGCGCCGAGGACCCCACGCGCTACGGCACCAAAGCGCGCTGGGCACAAGGGGTCGAAGTGCTCGGACGCGACCGGCTGCCCCAGGCGCAAGAGCAGCTTCGAGACGTCGCGGGGGTGACCGTCATCGTCTACGACCAGCGGTGCGCGGCCGAGGCCCGCCGGTTGCGCAAGCGCGGCCTCCTCTCTGAGCCTCCCCGGCGAGTCGTCATCAACGAGGCGGTCTGCGAGGGTTGCGGGGACTGCAGCACCAAGAGCAACTGCCTGTCGGTGCTGCCGCACGACACGGAGTTCGGTGAGAAACGCCGTGTCCAGGACTCGACCTGCAATCGTGACTACACGTGCCTGGAGGGCGACTGTCCCTCCTTCGTCACGCTCACCCCCCGGCGCGGGCGGCGACGCCGGCCGGCTCCCGAGAGCGACCGCCGCTCGACCCGCCCGGTGCTGCCGTCCGGCATCCTTCCCGAGCCGACGATCCCGGATGTGGACGGGCAGTACGGCATCTGCTTCACCGGGATCGGGGGTACCGGGGTCGTGACCGCGAACCGCATCATCGCGGTGGCCGCGGAGGACGCCGGCTTCGTCATCGCCGGCATGGACCAGACGGGACTGGCCCAAAAGGCGGGCGCCGTCGTCTCTCATCTTCATCTCGCCAAGGATCGGCGTGCGCTCGGCTCGGCCACGGTCGGCACGGAGGGCGCCGACCTCTACCTCTCGGGTGACATCCTGCAGGCGGCGGCGGCGAACCACCTCGGCCGGGTGAAGCCCGGGCAGACCATCGCCGTCATCGACTCGTCGCTCACCCCCACCTCGGCGATGCTCCAGCGCGACCTCCCTCCGCCCGATCTCGCCACCTTGCAGCGGGCGATCACCGAGCGGATCGGCGCCGGCCGTGTCGCCTTCGTCGACTCGAACCGCATCGCCGAGCTGGTCTTCGCCAACCACCTGCTGGCCAATGTCGTCCTACTCGGCACGGCGTTCCAGCGCGGAGGCATCCCGCTCTCGCTGGCCGACCTGGAAGGTGCCATCGGCCGGCAGGGCACGGCGGCGGCCGACAACCGCGAGGCATTCGCCTGGGGGCGTTGGGTCGCCCACGACGCCGCGGCGGTGGAGTCGGCCTTGCGCGCCACCGAGGGCGGCACCGACGGGCAGCCCCGGAACATCTCCGACCCGTCCCCCGAGGCGCTGGAGACGGCGGCACGACTGGTGCGGGCCCGCGCGCTTCCCGAGGAGCTCACCGACCTTCTCGTCCGGCGCAGTGCGCAGGTGGTGGACTACCACGACGCTCGACGGGCCGAGCGCTTCCTCACTCTCGTCGTGGCAGCGGCGCAGCGCGACGACGCGGAGCGTGGGTGGGCCCTGACGCGCGCCGTAGCGGAGTCGTGGTTCAAGCTCTTGACCTACAAGGACGAGTATGAGGTCGCCCGCCTGCACCTGTTGGTCGACTACCGAGAGGTGGCGGACCACATGGGAATCAACGGGTCCTACACCGTCACGTACCACCTTCACCCACCCATCCTCCGTCGGATGGGGATGAAGAAGAAGCTGCCGATGGCCACGACCTACCAGGTCGCCTTCCACGCACTGCGCGCCATGAAGCGCCTGCGGGGCACGCCCCTGGACGTCTTCGGCTGGGATCGCGATCGGCGGACGGAACGGGCCCTCATCGCAGAGTACGAACAGCTCATTGAGGAGAGCCTGCACTCGGCCGATGCGCTCCCCTACGAGGAGCTCGTGCAGTGCGCCGAGTCCGCCATCTCCATAAAGGGATACGGTCCGATCAAAGAGCGCGCCGTGGCCGGCTGGCGCACGCAGGTGGGTGAACTGCGGCGCCAACGTGCGGGCACCACCCTGTGATCAACGGCCGAGTGCTCGGGAAGCGAGAGGAAGGTTGCTATAGCATCGTGAATCCGATGAGCGATCTGCCGTCAGTGCTGCGCGTGGAGCCGGTAGGTCCACACCGGTGGACAGGACCCAACCCGGAGAAGGATCCGGAGGGGCGGGACATCGTGTTCAGCGGCCAGATCCTTGCCCAGATGATCATGGCGTCGAGTGCCGCTCTCGAACGCAAAAGAGAGGTCAAGTCGATTCACGCCGTCTTTGCCCGAGCCGGTAGGTACAGCAACGGCCCGGTGGAGCTGATCGTGGATCCGATGCATGCGGGACGGGCCTGGGCCAGCAGCACCGTCACGGCGGAACAGGGTGATCGGCTCCTGTCGCGAGGCCTCGTGCTGTTCAGCGCCGATGAGCCCGACCTGATCAGGAGCTCTCCACGGATGCCGGACGTGCCGGCGCCCGAAGACTGCCCTCCGGCGGAGTACGGAGTGGTCTTCCCGGACACCGACGTCCGGACGGCCGACGCTCCCTACGGTGGGCCTGACGACGGCTCGGCTGCGATCCGGTTCTGGGTCCGTGCCGCAACGTCCTACGGCTCCGCCGTGGCAAACCAGGCCATCGTCGCCTGGGGACAGCCCGGCTTCATCATCGGTGCCGCGCTGCGGCCGCACTCGGACGTCGTCGACATTCGGGAAGCCCACCGAACGATCTCCACCGGTGTCATCTCTCATACCGCGCACTTCCATGAGCCGGCCGACGTGGGAGATTGGCTCCTCTACACGAACCAGGCCACCTACGCCGGGCACGGACGCGTCTTCGGGACGGGTTCGGTCTTCACCCGTGCCGGCGAGCTGGTGTCGACGTTCGCCCAGGACAGCATGGCGCGTCGGGTCGAGGGCACGCTCGACTTCACGACGGACATGTGACCCCCACATCGCCGGCGAGGCGGAGCTGAACAGATGCCGACCGACGAAATCACCGTTGGAGCGGCGGCCCTCCCGGAGCCCGATCGGGACTGGCTCGAAGCAGTCGAGCGCCTACCCATCGAATCGGTCTGGCAGGGCGGCCATCTGCTGCCTCCCGTCGGGACCGGTGAAGCCATCGTCCGCCTGGCCCTTCTCTCGGCGTGGACCGAGCGGCTCCGGATCGGAACGGCAATCCTCCTCCTGCCGCTCTACCAGCCCGTGGTCGTCGCCAAGCAGCTCGCCGACATCGACTCCCGTTCCGGTGGGCGAGTCTCGGTCGGTGTGGGGGTGGGGGGCGAGTTCCCGAAAGAGTTCGAGGCGGTCGGGGTGCCGATCGGCGAGAGAGGCGCCCGTACCACCGAGGCGATGGAAGCGCTGCGAGCCCTGTGGAAAGGCGGTCCGGCGAGCCACCATGGCGAGTTCTTCCACTTCGACGACGTTGAGCTACGGCCGGTCGTACCGCCGGGTGCTGCGCATTCCCAGATGCAGCCGGGTGGCCCGGCGCTGCTGGTCTCAGGCCGCAAAGAGGCGGCCATGCGACGCGCCGCCCGCTTCGGCGATGGATGGATGCCCTACCTGATGTCCCCCGCGGCGTACGCGCGGTCCGTCGAGACGATCCGGGCCGAAGCGCACACCATTGGTCGGGATATCACAGATTTCGAGTGGATGATGTACCTCTACTGTTCGGTCCGCCGGGAGGGCGACCGAGCGCGCCGGGACGTCGCCTCGTTCATCGGTCGCGGGTATGGAGACAAGCCCGGTGCCATGCTCGACCGCATAGCCCCAGCCGGCACCCCCGAGGAGATCGCCGTGCGGCTCCAGGAGTACGTCGACGCCGGCGTCCGCCACTTCATCATTTCGCCGGCGACCATGGAGGACACGCTGGAGATCGTGCAGCTCGCCGCCGAGGAGGTCGTCCCTCGCCTGTCCCTGCCGGACGGGCCGGCAGGCGTCTGAGCCGCAGCGCGTCCTGTCAGGCTTCTGTCAGGACGTTCGGCGGGACGCCCATACTCCGCAGCTCGAGGAAGCTCATGAGGCCTTCGGGTCCGAGCTCGCGACCCACGCCCGACTCCTTGAACCCACCGAAGGGAACGAGCGGGAACGGCGGGTAGCTCCCGTTCACGGCCACGCTGCCCGTGCGTACCCGCCGGGCGACCTTGACGGCGCGCCCGGCGTCGGCAGACCAGACGCCGCCGGCCAGACCGTACCGGGACTCGTTCGCCATGCGGACCGGGTCGTCGCCGTCCTCGTAGGCGATGACGCACAGGACCGGCCCGAAGATCTCCTCTTGGGCCACCCTCGACGAGTTGTCGATGTCGGCGAGGATCGTGGGTTCGACGTACCAGCCTTTGGGGAGGTTCGGCGGACGTCCGCCGCCGGCCGCCACCCGGCCCCCTTCCTCGACGGCCAGCGCGATGTAGCCCTCCACGCGGGTCCTCTGCCGCTCGGCGACCAGCGGACCGACCAGGGTCGAGGGGTCATGGGGGTCGCCCACCTTGACCGATGCCGCCGCTGACGCGGCGGCATCGACGGCCTCGGAGTACCTGCTGCGGGGGACCAGGATCCGCGTGTGCGCGCCACAGACCTGGCCGGAGAGGTGCATCCCGGTCATGACGATCTTCGGCACCACGGTACCGATGTCCGCGTCGTCAAGGACTATCGCAGCCGACTTTCCACCCAGCTCCAGGGAGACCCGTGTAATCCGATCGGCGCAGAGGGCCATGATCCTCTTGCCGGCCGCCGTCGAGCCGGTGAAGGCAATCTTCTCGGTGCCCGGATGGGTCACGAGATGCTCGCCGACCTCTCGGCCGCCCGGCACCACGTTCAGGACCCCGGGTGGGAGACCCGCCTGCTCGACCGCTTCGGCGAGAATGAAGTTGGACAGGGGCGCCTCGGGGGGCGGCTTGAGGACGACGGTGCATCCGGCCGCCAGAGCCGGGGCGACCTTCCATGACGCCAGCGTGACCGGGGCGTTCCACGGGACGATCGCCGCCACCACGCCCACCGGCAGAGAGGTGACCAGGGCAGCGCGCTCACCCGAGACCACCGGGCGGTCGAACTCGAACGACCGGATCAGGGACGAGTAGTACTCGAATACCGGCGCCACCGTCCCGGTCTGCGCCTGCGGAGACTGGCTCATGGCGCACCCCATCTCCTCGGTGGTCACCGAGGCGATGTCCGAGCTCCGTTGGCGGAGCAGATCGGCGACCCGTCCGAGCAGTTCGGCCCGGGCCTCAGGGTTCATCTGGGGCCAGGGGCCCTCCTCGAACGCTTCCCGGGCCGCCTCGACGGCCCGATCCATGTCCTCGTCCACCGCCACGGGAACCTCGCCGACGACCTCTTCGGTGGAAGGAGAGATCACACCGAGCCGTTCGGACCCGGCTGGCTTGTGCCACTCGCCGCCGATGAAGAAGCTGTCCCGATACAGCAGCCGTTCATCCATCGGCGGGCACCGCGCGGTGAGCCGGGGCGAAGCGGATCGGAAGGCTGAGCGGTGCCCGGTTGTACGCCGAGTGGAAGGGAACATCCCGGGCGGGTGTCAAGAGCTCCATGCCGTGCAGCCGCTGCACGAGTTCTTCGACCGCGATCCGGAGGTTCATCCGGGCCAGGTTCGAGCCCGCGCACCGGTGAGGTCCCGCGCCGAACGAGACGTGCCGGTTCTTGGACCGGTGGGGGTCGAAGGCGTCCGGATTCGAGAACTCGGACTCGTCGCGGTTCGCCGCCGCCCAGGAGATGAGAACCTTCTCGCCTTGTTTGACGGTGTGCCCTGCGATCTCCGCATCGTGGCGAGCCGTCCTGCCGACAAAGATGAAGGGGGCTTCGAGGCGGAGTAGCTCCTCGACCGCGTCGGGAACCAGATCGGGCCGGTCGCGCAGCAGAGCCGGTATCCCCGGCTCCCGGCAGAACCGGATCATGAATTGGCCCAGCGCGCCGGCGGTGGTCTCCAGCCCGCCCAGGATGAGCAGGAGGACGAGTGCGCGGATCTCCTCCGAGGTGATCGGGCGCTGCTGGATTTCGGCGTGCAAGATCGCGTCGACCACGTCGTCGTGGCGCGGCCGGGCTCGGCGGAGCTCTACGAAGTCATCGATCCAACCGGTCAGTCCGGCCCAGCACGCTTTGAGGTCGGGGTTGTCGGGCTTCGATGCTCCAGTCGCCCACTCGTTCAGCTGCTCGACCTCCTCCGACGGTGCGTTGAGCACCAGTTCGAAGAAGGCCAGCCCGGGCAACGGCCGGGCGAAGGCGGACATGAAGTCGCAGGTGCCCCCCTCGATGAAGCCGTCTATCAGACGGGTCACGAGCGCTCGGGTCTGCCCCTCGTACCGACCGACTACATCAGGCGTGAAGTAGGCGTTGATGAGCCGCTTGTAGTCGCGATGCAGCGGTGGGTCGATGTGTTCGGGGATGGCCAGAGGCGTCGTGCCCTTCTCCGGGATCCCCACGCCGAGCTGTGAGCTGAATGCCTCCCAGTCCTGCGCCACCCGCAGGACCTCTTCGTACCCGGTGACGACCCAGTGTCCTCCCAGCTGGTCGGAGAAGGTGACCGGGCAGCTCGCCCGCATGCGAGCGAGCGTCGTGTGCAGCTCACGGGACAGGTCCGGGTGCAGGTAATCGAAATGATGCTCACACCACTCGTCGGTGATCGGAGCCGCGGTCGAACTGGTCGTGTCCATGGCACCCCCTGTGGGCAACGGTCACCTGACCGTACGGTGGGTCGGCAGTGTAACAGGGTGAGCGTTCAGTTGCTTAGTGGTCAATCTGCCTACGGTCGCCCTGCGGCACAGCGGGCTGCTCAGGGTCGGGATTTCGGCTCAGCGTCGGGCTTTCGGCTCAGCGACGGGACTTTCGTTGCGGCGCCGGTGGGAAGAAGCCGCGTATGCACCCGTCGCTGGCGATGGCGATCGCCCGGTCCAAGTCGTAGTTCTTGTTGTAGTAGCTCTCGAGGGCGAGGACCAGCGCGATGCCCATGACCGCCCGGGCGGTGATGTCCGGGGCCACGAACTTGTGCCCGTAGCGACTCTCCACCTGCAGCCACGCGTCGCCGAGACGGTCCATGGCGACGGCGAAGTTCTCGTTGTAGAAGCGGCGGGCGGTCTGGGGATCGCCGAAGAGTACGAGACCCAGAAGGGGAACGACTTCCTTGAGGGTCGAAATGAGCTGACGGTGGAGACCGTTCAAACTCTCGAGCTGGCGCTCGGGCGTGAGCGGCTCGTCCCGGTCGATGGTCTCGGCGGCCGCGACGAGGCTGTCGACCGCTCCACGGAGGGGTTCCACCACGGCTTCGAAGAACAGCTGATCCTTGCTCTCGAAATGTCGGTAGATCACCCCCTCACTGATTTCGGCGTGTTGGGCGATGATCTTGATCGTCGTGCCGTTGAGATCGCCGGTCTCGCTGAAGGCTTTTCGGGCCGCTTTGAGTATCGAGCGCTTGCGCGCGTCGGCCCTCATACGCCGGGCGACGGGCGCCTCGGTCGTGCCGCGCCCCCGGGTGGCCTTGGGCATCTGAGGTCCTCGATTCGCTCGCACGCTGGACGGCACCCTCCAACAATAAGGCATGCTCCCATGGGGAACGGGGAGCGACAGGGAGACCATGCTCACCTCGCGCTCCAGGTGTACATGGCGAGGTCCGTCACCCGCTCCCGGTGGCGGCATTCGTCGTCGCCATGTATCATGAAGTAAGCGTTCGGTTACTTGTGCGGTTCGATCGGGATCGCCCGTAGAGGAGGGTTTTGATGACGCTCACCTGGTTCGTCTCGGTCGACGACCATCTGATTGAGCCGGCCCGGCTCTGGCAGGAGCGCCTCCCGGCCCGGTGGCGGGATACCGGCCCGCGCATCGTGCGCGACGGCAACTCGGAGTTCTGGGCCTACGAGGACCGTCAGATCGTCACGACCGGCCTGAACGCCGTGGCGGGCAAGCGGCGCGAGGAGTTCTCGCCTGAGCCGATCACGTACGACGACATGCGTCCGGGCTGTTACGTCCCGGCGGAGCGGGTGGCCGACATGAACCGCGGATCCGTCCTTTCGTCCTTGCTCTTTCCCTCGTTCCCGCGCTACTGCGGACAGGTGTTCCACGAGGCGCACGACAAGGAGCTGGCTCTTCTGTGCATTCAGGCCTGGAACGACTTCATCCTGGAGGAGTTCGCCGACGCCTACCCGGGCCGGTTCATCCCCATGATGCTCATTCCGTTGTGGGATCCCTCCGCTGCGGTGGGCGAGATCGAACGAACGGCAGCTCGCGGGGCCAAGTCGATCGCCTTCTCGGAGAACCCCACCAAGCTCAAGTTGCCGTCCATCCACACCGACTACTGGGATCCGGTTTTCCGCTGTGCCGAGGAGACCGGGCTCGTCCTCTCAATGCACGTCGGGTCCTCGTCGAACATGATCAAGACCTCCGACGACATGCCGACGTTGGCCGCCATGGCCTACGGTGCCCCCGTCAACCAGGCCGGGGCCCTGCTCGACTGGCTCTTCAGCGGCAACTTCGAGCGCTTCCCAAGGCTGAAGATCGCCCTGTCGGAGGGTTCCATCGGTTGGATCCCCTACTTTCTCGAGAAGGCCGAACAGGTCGTCGACAAGCAGCGGTTCTGGGCATCCCGGTTCGATATAGACCTGAACCCGAATCATGAGCGCGGTGAGGCCAAGAAGGAAGGCCGCTTCTCTCTGGACACCGACATCCGCCGCCTCTTCCACGATCATGTCTACGGCACGTTCATTGAGGATTTCGCCGGGATCCGTCTCCTCGACGTCATCGGCGAGGACAACGTCATGCTCGAGTGCGACTACCCGCACTCGGACTCGACGTGGCCGGAATCGATGAACCTGGCCCGCAAATGGCTCGGTCATCTCCCCGAGGACGTCCAGCACAAGATCGCCATCGGCAACGCAGCCAGGGTCTACAACTTCACCCCGGCCGATCCGGCCACCATCGCCCTCACCTGACCGGCGAGAGCAGTGGGGATCGTCGGAGACACGACAGACCAGAACCTTTGGTGAACCCCGGCGAGTCGGGCGGCCTTTTCGAGTCCGCCAACACCCAACCGTGTAGTGGCCTGTCGGTGGTGGAGGTCGCCATCGGCGTGAGCGAACTGGGACTTGGTCTCGCGGCAGGCGTGCCCGGCATGATCCTCGGTGACCTCGGCGCCCACGTCGTCCGGCTGGTGGGCCCCTCGGCTCCCGAAATCGACCGGACACTGGCCTGGGGCCGAGCGTGGCACAGGGACAAGGAGATCGTCGTGGCCGAGCATCGGGCCGACGTGCGGGCGCACCTCCAGAGCAGCGACGTGGCGCTGGTGTACGGACCCGAAGCCGCGGTGGAGGAGAACGGTCTGGGATACGTCGACGTGCAGCGGTCGAATCCCTCAATCGTCTACGCCCGCTGCCGGCCGAGCCGTACGTCCAAGGGGACGGTCGGCGACTTCGGTCTGCTGGTCGAAGCGCAGTCGGGGTTCTACAGCCAGGTGGCCGGCCACCGGCCCGGCCCGGTCTTCGTGGACGCCCGTGCGTCGGGTAGCGGCACGGCGTTTCTGATGACGGCCACCGTCCTGGCTCTCCTCGGCCGACGGGAGCAGGCGGGACTGGGTGGCTGGTCCGAGACGTCGCTCTACGACGGGATGCTGGCCACGCTCGGCGCCCTCATCGGCCGGCCCGAACGCGCTGCCCCCGATGTCGAAAGCTACTGGGCAAAGGGTCCGACCTTCCCGAACTTCATGTACCGCTGCGCCGACGGCGAGCTGATCCAGGTGTGGTTCGGCGGCAAGGGCATGTACCCCAAGCTTCTCGAGACGCTGGGCGACGAGCCCAGCACGGAGGGCTACTACACGGACCAGAGGACCGGCGCGCTCAACTCCCGAGCGGTGCGCTGGAAGGAGACGTTCGCGACCCAGCCGCGGGCCGTCTGGATCGACCGTCTCCGCGCCGCCGGCATTGCGTGCGAGCCCGTCCTCGCCCCGGGCGAGGCCCTGCGCGACCGGCAGTTGGCCGGGGCCATCATTGACGAACGGACCGAACGCGGTACCCGCAAGGTCTTCGTGGGGAGTCCGATTGAGGTGTCACCGTCGGCCGCCACCGCCCGCTCTGGCGCGGAGAAGCCGCGGACAGCGGCACACCTGGGCGGCGGCCTGCTCGAGGGGATCAGGGTGTTGGACTTCTCCGCCTTCGTGGCCGGACCCCTCGCTGCGGAGGTGCTGGCCGATCTCGGCGCCGACGTGGTGAAGGTCGAGCCTCCCGAAGGAGAGGCGATGCGGGCGGCCGCCTACGCGATCGCGTCGTGCCAACGAGGGAAGCGCAGCCTGGCGCTGGACATCGCCGCCCCCGAGAGTCGACCCGCCATCGACAAGCTGGTCAGGTGGGCTGACGTCGTGTTGCACAACTTCCGGGCCGGCGTGTCGGAGCGTCTCGGAATCGACGAGGACGCCGTGGCGCGGCTCAACCCGGAGGCCGTCTACTGCCACGCCAGCGCCTTCGGGAGCACCGGACCCAGGGCCGGCTATCCCGGCAACGACGCTCTGATGCAAGCTCTCACCGGCCTCGAACGGGCGGTGGGAGGTGCGGGGAACGACCCCATCGCTCCCAAGTGGATCCCGATCGACATGTCCGGAGGTTGGCTGGCCGCGATCGGCATCCTCGCCGGGCTGCTGGCCCGCGCCAGGACGGGAAGGGGGCAGAGGGTGGCGACCAGCCTGTTCGGCGCCGGCATGCTGCTGCAGAGCGGCACGTTCGAGTGCGACGGCGAACTCGTCAGTCAGCCGGGGTTGGACTCGACGCAGACCGGGTACGGACCGGGCTACCGCGTCTACCGGGGCGGCGACGGGCAGTGGTTCGCGCTCGTGCTCCCGGACGAGGCCGCCTGGGGGCGCCTTCGCTCCCTCCCCGGACTCTCATCGCTCGCACCCGACTACACGCCGCTTCGACGCGGCCCCGACGACGAGGTGGCGACGCGCGCCGAGGCCGTGCTCGAGGAGGCGTTCGGGCGGGTACCGGGCCCCGAGACGGTGGCTCGGCTTCGTGGCCTGGGGATCCCATCGGAGCTGATGGAGGAGATGAGCCCGGACGAGTTCCGCCAAGCCATCCTCGACGACCCGGTCAACCGCCAGTTCGCCCGGGTCGCGGCGTACGCCACAACCGACTGGGGCTGGTTCGAGCAGATCGGCCCCTTGCTGCGGTGCGGGCCACAGGTTCGCTCCGCCCCGCGCTCGATGTGGCTGCCCGGCATCGGTGAGCATACGGTGGACGTGCTCACCGACCTCGGCCTCGAACCCGGCGAGATCGACGCGCTGCTGGAGGCGAAGGTAGCCCGGCAGCTGTAGCCCGACCGCCGGCCACCGCAGGCGATGTCACACGATAACGGTGCGGATCCCCTCCGACCGGTGCAGCATGGCGATCCCCTCGTTAATGTCTTCGAGGGCGATGCGGCTCGAGATCATGGCGTCGAGCCTGAGCTGACCGGTCTCGGCAAGCCGGATGAACCGGGGGAAGTCTCGCAGTATCTGCGAGCCGCCCACGGCCGAACCGACCAACCGCTTTCCGGAGAACACAGCCTGGGTGGCCGACAGCGTCAGCTTCGAATCCCGAGGGGGCATGCCCACGAGCGTGACCGTCCCTTCGATTCTCGCCATGTCGAACGCCTGCACCATCAACTCCGGGTAGCCCACCACCTCAAAGGTGAAGTCGGCGCCCCTGCCACTCGTGAGCGCCCGGACCTCCTCGACCGGATCGCCTCGGGTGGGATCGATGGCGTGGGTCGCACCGACCGCCAGGCTGGCCTCACGCCGCGACGTCGCCGGGTCAATGGCGATGATGATGGAGGCCCCGGCGATCCGCGCCCCCTGCACGACGGATTGGCCGACTCCTCCACAGCCGATGACGGCGACGGACGAGCCCGGGGTGACGTGCGCCGTGTTCAGGGCCGCCCCGAGACCTGTGGTGACCCCGCAGCCGAGCAGGGCCAGCTGTTCGTCGGGCAGCGAGGTGGTCACGGAGACCACTGACGCCTCGTCCACGACCATCTCTTCGGCGAATGTCCCGCAGCCGCACACGGCCGTCGCCCACTGGCCGTCCGCGAGTTCGAACCTCGGGGTCTTGGAGACCACCGGTCCGCGTACGCAGTGGTTCGAGCAGCCGTTGAGACACCACCAGCAGCTCCCGCATGCGGGCGACACCGAGGCGAGGACCCGGTCGCCCACCGCCACCCGCCTCACTTCGGGACCGACCTGTTCTACTGTCCCGCACGCCTCATGGCCGGGGACCAGGGGGAGGGGGAGGGTGGACAGGCCATCGATGACGGTGACGTCGGTGTGGCAGATGCCGCTGGCCGCGATCCGGACGCGCACATCCCGGGGTCCGACCGAAGGAACCGGTAGGTCTTCGATGACGAGCGGCTGCCCCACTTCGAACGCGACGGCGACCTTCACCTGCGGCGAGCTCCTTCCCCCTCCCGGTGGCGGTGACACCCTACCGCGGCGGGACCGGCGGCGGATAGAGTGAAGGAGTAAGTACTCGCTCATGCTGCACGGAGGGGGTGATGCCCACCTCGGCGTGCCAGGGGAGCCCGGGAGGAGACAGATGACCGAGCGAACGCTGTTGAGGAATGCCCGTGTCCTGGCGTGTTCCGGGGATCCGTACGAGAAGCTCGCCGACGGTGACGTCCTCATCGAGGGGGATCGGATCGTGCAGGTGTCCGCGGGGCGCTCCGGCGTCGATCCCGCCTCGGCCCGTGTGGTCGACCTGGCCGGCGCCACCGTGATTCCCGGTTTGAGCGACGCCCACACGCACATCAGCTGGCCGCTCGACTTCGTGTTCGATCACGCCGGTGTCGGGGCGTCGCCGCCCCACACGCACATCCTCGACGTCGCCGCCGTGTCACGCACCTTTCTCGAGAGCGGCTACACGCTGATCATCGGCGCCGGCGTGCTCCAGCCGGACGACGACGTCGTGATGAAGGACTTCATAGACCGGGGGCTCCTACCCGGGCCGAGGATCGTGCCGAGCGGCCGGATGATCACCGAGCCGGGGGCCATCGGGTCGGACAGCGAGACGATGGACATTGCGAGCGGTGCGACGCAGATGCGGGAGATCGTGGGGCGTCAATGTGACGCCGGAGTCCGCGCCGTCAAGCTGTTCATCTCCGGTGATGGCGTCCTGCCCGAGTACCCGTCGGAAGACACGTACATGAACGACGACATGCTGACCGCTGCGGTCGACGAAGCCGGCAAGCACGGAGCGATCATCACCGTCCACGCCCGGAGCAGCGAGAGCATCGCCATGGCCGCCCGCACCGGGGTCCAACTGATCCATCACGCGTGCTTCGTTGACGACAAGGCTCTGAGCGCCCTGGAGGCCAGGCGCGACGACGTGTGGGTCTGTCCCGGAATGCACTACGTCTACGCCATGGTCCACGGCCACGCCGAACCATGGGGGATGACCCCCGAGCGGCTCGAGCGATCCGGCTACAGGAGAGAGCTGGACGCGATGGCCGAGGGGCTGCGCAAGCTTCATGCGGCCGGTATCCGCATCCTGGGCGGCGGTGACTTCGGCCACCAATGGACCCACCACGGCACGTACGCGGCCGAGCTCCAACGCTATGTCGAGTTGCTCGAGTTGACACCTGTCGAGGCGATCCATACCGTCACCCGAAACACGGCTCCGCTGGTGGGGCTCAAGACCGGTCAGGTGGCGGAGGGGTACCTCGCCGACCTCGTGATCATGGACGGCGATCCGACCGAGGACATCGCGCTGCTCCAGGCTCCCGAACGCCGGCGCGCCGTCCTCAAGGGTGGTTCGTTCGCCTACCTCAATCCATCCTTCTACCCGTGATCTCCTATCCGTGATCAAACGGATACGTTTCGCAACGAGAAAGTCCGGAGTCTCCCCCGACCAGTTCGCACCGCGTTGGCCAGACGCCATGGAGGCCTCGGCCTACGCTCCCGTGGACGCCAGGCCCTTGCGGATCGCCGTGTGCACGAGCCTCCCGGATGTCATCTCGGACCCGGTGCACGACGGCATCGGGATCGAATGGTTCACCGACGTCGAACATCTCGATCGATTCGAGAGCTGGCTCGCCGGTGCGGGCGGTGACTCGGTGCTCGCATCGCTGGACGCGGCGATCGACGTCGGTGCGAGCCCGGTCGTTGTGGCGCGCCAGCTGGTGTTGAGGGGCGCCGATTGGTTGGAGAACCGCTGGCGGTCAGGCGGAGCCAGGCTCAAGCACATGGCGATCGCCAGGCGAGCAGCGGAGCTCTCCCCCGAGGAGTTCTCGGAGCGGTGGAAGGGCCGGGCCGGCAGCCTCAAGGACGCGGATACGGGGCACGTGGTGGAGATTCCGGCCAAGGCGCGCGGCCACGCCTATCTGCAGAACCATCCGCTGGCCACGCCCGGCGGGGGTTGGGCCTACGACGCCCTCAACGAGGTCTACTTCGACGAGCTCGCCGACCTCCGCGTCCGGATCGCCTGGTTCGAACAGAACCTCGGGGACCACACCGAGGAGGATCTGGTGAGCGAGTCGTGGTTCATCGCCGCCCGAGAGGACGTGCTTCTCGAGTCCTAGTGCCGGCGCCCGGGACTGGCGTCGGGGCGCCAGAGATGATAGTAAGTGCTCATGCACGTAGGGCTTGGTCTGACTCTCCAACGGCTCGACGACAACCTCACCGACGCTGAGGTGTACCGAAGGGAGCTGGCCCTCGGCGTCCGAGCCGAAGAGGCCGGCTTCGACTCGGTATGGTTCTCGGAGCACCACTTCTCGGACTATCAGCTCACCCCCCAGACGCCGATGGTCCTGTCGTGGCTGGCTGGGCAGACCACGCGGATCAAGCTCGGCCAGATGGTGAGTGTCCTCCCGTGGAACGACCCGGTGCGGGTGGCCGAGAGCTACACGGTCCTCGACCATCTCTCCGGCGGTCGGGCGATTGCCGGGCTCGGCCGCGGTCTCGGGCGGATCGAGTTCAACAACTTCCGACTGGAGATGGGCGAGTCGCGCCAGCGGTTCACCGAGTACAGCGAGGCCATCTTGGAGGCGCTCGAGACCGGCTACATCGAGTACGACGGTGAGGTCTACACGCAGCCCCGCGCGGCCATCCGTCCGCGTCCGCTCGCCAGCTTCAAGGGACGTACGTTCGCTGCCGCCGTCTCACCGGCATCGATGGAGTTGATGGCACGCATGGCGGTGGGGATCCTGGTGATCGCGCAGAAGCCCTGGGAGACGGCGGAGGCCGAGCTCGCCGCGTACCGTCAGCGCTACCTCGAGGTCAACGGGTACGAGGCGCCGAAGCCGGTCCTGGTCCTGGTCGTCGGCGTGAGTAACGACCGTGCCCAAGTCCAGCGGATGCGCGAGGTCTACCTGCAACGCTGGGCTCGCTCGACAGTCGATCACTACGAGTTCGACAATCCCGGGTTCGCCGACATCCCGGGCTACGAGTACTACGGCGCACTGGCCAACAACATCGCCAAGCACGGGTTAGAGCGGTTCAACGGCTTTCTGGCCGACCTGCAGGTGTGGGGCACGCCGGAGGAAGTGACCGAGAAGCTGCTCGACTACAGCCGGCGATGCGATGCAGGCGCGCTGGTCGTCGACATGACCTTCGGCGGTATGCCGTACGACGAGGCAGACGCCAATTTCGAGCTCTTCTCCACGGAGGTGCTCCCGGAGCTCGCCCGTCACGACGTGGGCGGAGACATCGGCGTGACCTACGACGCGACCCTCCAGGGGGCCCCGGCCGGGGCCTAGGTCACTAGAGGCTCGTGAGGAGCGCGGCCCCGGCTTCGTAGCCGCCCACATTCCCGATGGCCGCGACCTCGGCGCCGGGGACCTGACGCTCTCCCGCTTCCCCGCGCAGTTGGCGGACCGCTTCGGCGGTATGGCCGAAGCCGGCGTGCAAGCGACCGCCCGAGAGTTGTCCACCCCATGTGTTGAGCGGCAACTGGCCGTCGAGTGAGATCCGCTTTCCTCCTTCGACAAAGGAGCCGGCCTCTCCTGTCCCGCAGAACCCCATCGCCTCCAGCCACCACACCGCCTCTATGGTGAATCCGTCGTACAGCTGCGCGACATGGACGTCGTCGGGCGTCAGATCGGTGCGGTTCCACATGGCCGCGGCCGTGGCGTAGCCAACCCGGCCCATGTCCTCCCACTGTTCCCATGACGGCCGCTGGTCGATCACACCGGCCATCGCCGCGATGCGGACCGGTGCGCGGAGATCGGGAACCGTGTCGACGGCGGAGACGACGATGGCGGTGGCGCCGTCGGCCGGCACGTCGCAGTCGTACAGGCAGATCGGGGAGGAGATCATGCGCGACTCCATGTACTCCTCCACGCTGAGAGGCGTGCGGTAGACCGCGTTGGGGTTGCGCGCCGCGTGGGCGCGCTGGGTGACCGGGATCCAGGCGAGCTGCTCACGCGTCACGCCGTACTCGTGCATGTAACGGGTGGCGAACGGCGCCACGTGACAGACCGGGGACAGCGCGCCCAAAGGTAGCCACCAGGCCATGGACCCCTCGGCCACCGGCTTGTTCGCACCGTAGGCGGGGCGCCCGCCGGCACGGCGGGCCGCGCTCCCCTCTTTGACCGTGCGCCAGATCACCGCATGGCGCGCCTGGCCCGTGGCCACCGCCTGGGCGGGTGCGGAGAACGGAAGGCTCATCCCCTCGACCTGCCCCTGGCGCCATGTGGTGGTGATGCGGAGGGCGTCCTGCACCTCGTAGAGGTTTCCGTTCGCGTACCCCGGCAGATTGGCGACTCCCCCGCCGGGGAACATGGCGAGTCCGTCGATGTCGTCCACGGTCAGGCCGGCATCGTCGATGGCGGCCAGCACGGCGTCCAACGTGAGCTGAAACCCGGACCGGTCCACCTGGCGGCCGATGACCGACTGCCCCACACCCGATATGACGACGTGCTGCTCGAACCGGTCCGGGCCCATCAGCGGGCGTCGGCGACGGCCACGAAGCTGGGGATGGCATAGCCGCCGGGCCCGGGCTCGAAACCCACCTCTACTTCATCGTCGATGGCGATGTCCTCCGGCGGACACCCTCTCAACCGTCCGACGACCCGCACCCCCGGGTAGTCGGGGAACTCCACCAGCACGATGGCGAAGGGCACGTCGAGCTCGGGAAGCCACCTCTGGTAGTTGACCGTGTAGCTGTAGATCCGCCCCCTGCTGGTGATCTCGACCGGGGACATTGTTCGACCTCGGCACGTCCGGCACATCCCCCTCGGGGGGAACGAGTATGCGCCGCACGTGTCGCAGCGATCGACGACCAACCGGCCCTCGGCCGCAGCCGCCCAGAACGCCTCTGTCTCCTCGGTGACCGCGGGAGGTATCCCGGCAGTTGCCTCCACAATGGACGGAGTATACGCTCACTCAGCGATGGCCGGCCCTCCCGCGAGCTCGCCGGCTGAGCGGCCGACGTCCGAAGCCGAACTGGAGAGCTTTCGCGCCGAGGTCAGAGAGTGGTGCGTCCAGCACGTTCCTCGGGGATGGCGTGAGGCGCAGACCGGCGTGTCCGAAATAGAGTTCGTCGCGTTCCAAAAAGCCTGGTTCGAGGAGTTGCGGCTCGCCGGTTTTGCCACGCCGCACTGGCCCGAGGAATGGGGAGGTGGAATGCCGGTGGCCCGGCAGATCGTCTTGTTCTCCGAGCTGGCGGCCCACGACGCCCCGAGGTTGGTGCTTGCCTTCATGGGGATCCACCACGCCGCCTCCACGCTGCTCGCCGCCGGCACCGACGAACAGCGACAACGCCATCTGCCGGCCATCCTCGAGGGCGAGATCTGGTGCCAGGGGTTCTCGGAACCCGAGGCCGGCTCGGATCTGGCCAGTCTCAGGACGTGGGCCCGCAGGGAAGGCCATCACTACGTCGTCAACGGCCAAAAGCTCTGGGCGAGTTGGGCGGCGCGGGCCGACTGGTGCCTCCTGCTCGTTCGAACCGATCCCAACGCACCCAAGCGCCGGGGCATCTCCTACTTCTTGATGGACATGCGAACGCCGGGAGTAGAGGTGCGGCCGATCAAGAACGCCAACGGTGAATCCCACTTCTGCGAGATCTTCCTCACTGACGTCGTCATCCACGAATCGAACCGGGTCGGCCCCGAGAACGCCGGCTGGCGAGTCGCCCAGGAGACGCTGGGCGCCGAGCGGGGCATGACCATGCTCGAGTTGGCCGAGCGGCTGGACAAGGCCGGGTTCAGATGGCTGGTGGAATCCTGCTCGACGGCCACCCCGTCAGGTGGCCGACCCCTGGACGACCCTCTTGTGCGAGACCGGCTCGCCGCCTTCGAGACCGAACTTCGCGGGCTACGCGGCATGACCCGCCGGCTCGTCGAACGCCACGAAGCAGGTACCGCCGGCGCCGCAGACGCCTCCATCGTCAAGCTCTACTACAGCGAGCTCCTTCAGCGAATGACCGACTTCGGGGTCGACGTCGCCGGTCTTCCTGATCACACGGTGCTCCAGAAGCCCATGTCGAGCGGCTGGGAGTCCGGGGCCTGGATGCTCGACTTCATCGGGTCCTGGGAGTGGACCATCCCCGGTGGCACGAACGAGATCCAGCGCACGATCATCGGCGAACGTGGTCTCGGGCTGCCGCGTGAGCCGGTCGAGGGAGCCTGATGGCGGAGTTCTCCGAGGCCCACGACGAGCTGCGCACCGTGGCCCGGGAGGTACTCAACGGGTTGAGCCCTCTCGTGACAGGCGGCACGGCGCCCCTGCCGGCCGACTGGGACGTCATGGCCGCATCGGGGTGGCTCGGCCTGGAGGTGCCCGAGGCGTACGACGGCGCCGGCGCGACCGTTGCCGAAGTAGCCGTGATCCTGCACGAACTGGGTCGGGCGGCCGTCGCGAGTCCCTATCTCGGCTCGGTGGTGCTGGGCGTCGGGGCGCTCAACCTGCTCGAGCCACGCCCTCAGGTCGCCGAGATGCTCGAGAGCGTGGCATCGGGACGGGAATGCACCGCCGTCGTCCTTCCCACCGGTGCCGAGTGTCTGGCTGCTCCCGCCGCCCCCTTCACCCTACGACGGGACGGCCGTGGGCTCGTCCTCAACGGTGCGGCCGACTTCGTGCCGGACGCAACAGAAGCAGATCGACTCCTCATCGTCGCCGGCGACCCCGACGGCGGCCCCGTCATTGTCCAGGTGGGCACTGGGCAACCGGGCCTCCAGCTCTCTCCGCAACCGGTGATCGACCTCACCCGGCGGCTCGCCCTGGTGCGAGCGGTCGACGTCGAGATCGACGCAGCTGCGGTCTTCACGTTCGCACATGATCCGCCCGGTTCGTGCGCACGGCTGCTGGATCGGGGTGCCGTGGCGACCGCCTGCGACAGCTTGGGAGTGGCCGAAGCCGTGCTGGAGGCCACGGTGGCCTACGTGGAGGTACGCCACCAGTTCGGCCGGCCCGTCGGCTCGTTTCAGGCGGTCAAACATGCGTGCGCCGACATGCTGGTACAGGTGACCGTGGGCCGGGAGTTGGTCGAGCAGGCGGTTGTGGCGGTCGCTTCCGGAGCGGACGACGCATGGATTGCCGTTTCGCAAGCCAAGTCGCATGTGGGCCAGTCGGCCGTGGAGGTCGCAGGGAAGGCGATGCAGCTGCATGGGGGGATCGGGTACACCTGGGAGCGCGGCATCCACACCTTCCTGAAGCGGGCCACCCTCAACCGCTCGTTTTTCGGGTCCCCCTCGGCCCATCGCCGGCGGCTCGGCGCACGGTTCACGTGAGCGGTGCTGTGCCACGGGTGGAGACCGGTCAGGACTCGATGCCCAGGTACTTCTCGTAGATCTCGTCGGCGCCGATCTCGGCGGCCTTGCCGACATGGATGACCTTCCCCCTACTCAAGATGTAGACCGTCTCGGC
>Ga0302325_10003943_pt1 | contig 34596 bp, 25 predicted proteins | sample Palsa_T0_2_FD_201948 | JGI IMG/M metagenome (GOLD analysis project Ga0302325, IMG submission 201948) | Peat permafrost microbial communities from Stordalen Mire near Abisko, Sweden - Palsa_T0_2 | ecosystem: Environmental > Terrestrial > Soil > Palsa > Peat permafrost | place: Sweden: Abisko...
GCTGCTCACGACGACGCCGGTTACGACGACGCTCTGGTGGCCCATTGACGACGGTCGCATGGTGGAACTGCTCGGCGGGGATCGCCGGCGACATGGCGCTTGCGAGCCTTATCGATGCTGGTGCTGACGTCGACGAAGTCGTCGCCGGACTGGAAGGGCTCCCGGTCACGGGTTGGCACATAGAGGTCGCCAAGACGACCCGGGCAGGCTTGGCGGCAACCCAGCTGCGAGTCGATGTCGACCCGGCGTCGGACCTGACCGAACGTAACTGGGGGACTGTCAGGGCGATCATCGACCAAGCCCCCCTTCTGCCCGAACGGGCCAGAACGCGCGCCCAGGGAGTGTTCGCCCGGCTGGCCACCGCCGAAGGGCGGCTGCACGGGCTGCCCCCCGAGGAGGTCCACTTCCATGAGGTGGGCGGCCTCGACGCGATCGTCGACGTCGTGGGCACATGCCTGGCGCTCGAGTCCCTCGGGATCGGTTCGGTACGGTCAGGCCCGGTCGCTGTCGGCACCGGCACGGTGCGGGGGTCCCATGGGTTGTTGCCCAACCCAGCTCCGGCCGTCGTCGAGCTGCTCGTGGGAGCGCCGGTCCGGGGTGCTGATCGGGAAGAGGAACTGACGACTCCCACGGGCGCAGCCCTGCTCGCCGCCTTGGCGGAGTCGTTCGGGCCTCTGCCGCAAATGAAGATCACAAGCGGTGGCTACGGAGCGGGCAGCCGCGACCTCGACGGCACGGCGAACGTGCTCCAGGTGGTCATCGGTGACCTGGGCACTGAGTCAACCGCGCAAGCCCCGCTTCACCATGACCTTGTGGTGCTCGAAGCCAACGTGGACGACGTCACCGGAGAGGTGCTGGCCCACACTGTTGGCGCCCTCATGGGTGCGGGAGCACTTGACGCCTGGCTCGTCCCGGTGGTCGCCAAGAAGGGGCGGCCGGCGCACGTTGTCACCGTGCTGGCGGAGCCTGGGGCGGTTGCCAGACTGGCTACGGTCCTCACCCAAGAGACTGGCACTCTCGGGTTCAGGGAGCACCTCGTAACCCGCTCTGCTCTAGCCCGGCAGTTGCTGGAAGTGGAGGTCAGCGGCGAGAGGGTGCGCGTCAAGGCGGGTCTTTACCATCTCAAGGCCGAACATGACGACTGTGTTAGGGCCGCCGCCCACCTCGGGTTACCCCTGAGCGAGGTGGCCAGGCAGGCGGAGCAGGCGGCGAGGGCGCGGCTCACCCCGGTCGCATAACGTCGGGAACTCATGAGCGCCGATCTGGAACTGGCCCTGCGGGCCATCGACGTCGCTGACCGCATTACCCTTGCGGCCTTCCGGCGACCGTCCCTGGCGGTTGAGACCAAAGCCGACTCGAGCCCGGTCACTGAAGCCGACCGGGCGGCGGAGGCCGCGATCCGTGAGCTGATCGGGCGCGAACGGCCGGGAGATGCCGTCCTCGGTGAAGAGATGGGAAGCACCGGGAGCGGTACTCGCCGGTGGTTCATCGACCCGATCGACGGCACGGTCAACTTCGTGCGCGGGATCCCCGTCTGGGCGACCCTGCTCGGTTTGGAGGTGGACGGTTATATGCAGCTAGGAGCCGTCTCGGCCCCAGCGCTCGGACGTCGTTGGTGGGCGGAGCGGGGCGAGGGCGCGTTCGCGGCGTCTCAGCGAGAGCGAGCTGAACGCATTCACGTCTCTGGAGTGGCGGACCTGTCGGGCGCGGGTATCTCCTCGGCCAGCATGGCCGATTTCCCCGAACCCGAGCGCCTCGTTGAACTGGCTCAGAAAGTAAAGCGGGACCGTGGTTTTGGCGACTTCTGGTCGCACATGCTCGTAGCCGAAGGGGCGTGCGAGGTCGGTCTTGACCCGGTCGTGTCGGTCTGGGACATCGCGCCTCTCCAGGTGATCGTCGAAGAAGCCGGAGGAAAGTTCACGGATTTCGCGGGGGCGAGGCGCCTCGACGGTGGAAGTGCACTCTCCAGCAACGGCCTTGTCCATGACGGCGTGATCGCTGCGTTGTCAGGTGGCCGTCCCACTAGTTCGTGAACGCTCCCGAAGCCCAGCCGGACGAGCACTTTATGCGCCTGGCGCTCGACCTGGCGGCAAAGGCCGGCGACGCCGGTGAGGTCCCCGTAGGGGCAGTCGTCGTGAATGGGGACGAAGTAATAGCCCAGGGCGCCAACGGTCGTGAGGCGGCCCTGGACCCGACGGCCCACGCCGAAGTGGTCGCTCTGCGTGAGGCAGCAAAAGTCACCGGGTCATGGCGTCTTTTGGGGACCACTTTGTATGTCACCCTCGAACCCTGCCCGATGTGCGCAGGCGCACTGGTCGCCGCCAGAGTGAGCCGGGTGGTGTTCGCCGCGCCCGACCCCAAGGCTGGAGCCTGCGGGTCGCTTTACAACCTCTGTGGTGATCCCCGGCTCAACCACGAATTGACCGTCACGCATGGGGTGCTCCGGGAGGATGCGTCCCGCCTCTTGTCGGCGTGGTTCGCTGCCAGAAGGCTTTAGTGTGCCTGCTGACGTCGCCAAGTGGAGATGGCCGGTGCTTAGATGTGGACCGGCGACCAGGTCACGCCGCCGTCAGTGGTCTCGAGCACCCTGGCGTCATTTGGGCCGTCGGCCGGGCTCCCCTCGACCGTATTCCCAAAAGACCGCGTCGCAAAAGCGAAATCGTAGAACCCCGAGCCCCCGTCAGCGAAGGTGTGGGTTGCCCAGGTGCTACCGCGGTTGGTCGAGCGGTACACGAAGCTGGCTCCTGACACGGCTGTTACTAGGATGTCGTCCCTGCTCGGAGCGGCGATGCTCAAAGCAAGGCCGCCAAGAGGCAGCTGGCTTACAACGTGCCCGCTCTTGCCTCCGTTGGTCGATTCCCAAAGGGATTTTCCTTCCTGACCGGCGCCCGGGTTGCCGGCGCACAATTCGAAAACGATGTTGCCTCCCGGCGAGGCCGTACCTGCGAGGTCCGTGGCCTGGGAGGGTTGGTAGCAGGGGTTTGGGAGCCGTTGCCATGTGCTGCCGGAGTTGGAGCTCCGCCAGGTCATGACGGCCCCAGCACTCTTTGGCGAAAAGGACACCCAAACGTTGGCGCTCTTCGCTGTGAGCAAGGCTGTTGTCCCGTAGCCTGAGACGCCCGCAATTGTATGCCAGGCTGATGAACCAACAGAACCAACGGTGGCCCGCTCCAGCCGCAGGGTTGGGGTTGGGCAGTTGTGAGCGCTGGGGGAGCAGCTGCCCACCACGGCGTACACCTCGTGGGCCGAAGTGGCGAGCAAGTAAACAGGCCCGCCGAGCTTTACCTTTGCCCAGCTCTGTGTTCCGTTATAGGTGGCCCACAACGTCGGGCCGTAAACCCACCCATCGCTGGCGTTTGCAAACAGGACCTTGCTGACGGAGCCCGAGGATGGCGACGAGGCCGATGCAAACGGTGCTGGCGGTGCTGCGGTCGCAGCCCAGGTCTTGCTACCGTTCGCGGTCGTCACGAGGGTGGCGGTGCACGGCTCGGTCGTACAGGGCGAAACACCGAGGACGAAACCCTGTGAAGCTGAGATAAAGCTCACAGATCCGGGCTCGAAATGTGCCGGGACCGGCGCGGCTATCGCCGTCGCTCCCGTGGCAAAAGCGGCCCCACCCACCAGGAGCACCGTGCAGGCAATCTTCATGGTCCGCATGACTGAGCCGCCAGCCTAGGCGCCCCGCCTTAGGCCGGTGGGCCGCTTTCGAGCAGGCCGAGGACAAAACGGCGCCAAATGGCGACTTTTTCCAGTACCTCGTCGTCGCGCACGACTGGCTCGAGCAACACACCTCGTCGGGCGTCCCATCGTCCGGCGACAGTTCCTAGAGGCTCGCCGGTAAGGGCCGCACAGGCTTGGATGGCCGCTCCGTAAGCGACGAGTTCGCCCATTTCGACCACGAGTACCGGGCGCCCTGAAAGCCGCCGCACGCTTTGTTGCCACGCTGCACCACGGGCCCCACCGCCCAACAGGAGCAACGGCGCATCGGTCCTTTGTGGCGCCCACTGGTCCAAGAAGGCGATCGCCTCCAAGAGAGTTGCCACGAGGCCCTCGTAGGCGGCTTGCAGGATGGACCGCTTGTCGGTGCCGTAGTGCAACCCGGACATCATCCCCGACGCGTTGGGGACGTTGGGCGTCCGTTCTCCTCCCAGCCAGGGTAGGAACGTGACCCCGTCAGAGGGCAGCACGTCCTCTCGTCCGATCCCCAGCCAGTCGCTGACGCGGTCGATAGCCACCGTGGCGTTGAGGGTGGCGGTAAGTGGCAAGTAGCGGCCGTCAGCGCTGGCAAAACCGGCCATGGTCCCCGTTGGGTCGGCGGTCGGTGCCCCAGTCGGGGCGTAGACGGTCCCCGAAGTGCCCAGGGACAAAGCCGCCTCACCCGGGCCAATGTCCAGCGCAAGGGCGCCAGCGGCGTTGTCGCCCGCACCGCAGGCTACGAGTGCCCCAGGAGCCAAACCGAACCTCTCTGCCGCGGCATGCGTGACCTGGCCGGCCAGGCCATCGGGCGGAAGGACCGTGGGCAAGCACCCAGCGTCCAATTGGACCAGGTCGAGAGCCAGCACGTCGGCGGCGTAGGCCTCGTCTGCAGGGCTCCACCAGCCTGTTCCCGAAACGTCGCTTCGGTCTGTGGTCGCTTGCCCGGTGAGCCGGAGGCCCAGGTAATCGTGGGGCAGCAGGACTTGACGGGTGGCCGCCGCAACCTCGGGCTCGGTCCTGCGGAGCCATGCCCAATGGGCAACGGTGAACGAACTGGTAAGCACCGATCCGACGCGCCTGGCAGCAGCTTCTGGCCCGCCCAATGCTGTGACGAGCGCCCGGGCATCGGCGGCGTCTCTGGTGTCGTTCCACAACGGCGCTTTGCGAAGGGGCCGGCCGTTACGGTCGAGGACGACCATGCCGTGCTGCTGTCCCGCGATTGATATCGCCGCGACCTGCGCGGCGCACCCTGTTTTGCCGAGGGCGGTCGCGACGGACACCTCCCATGCGACGGGGTCGGTCTCACGTGCTCCCCGCTCGCCCTCTACATCGTGGCTAGCCGCCCCCGAGGCCACCACGCGGCCGTCATCGAGGTCGACCACGATGGCCTTGGTCGACTGCGTCGAACAATCAACTCCCGCAACGAGCGGCATGGTACGTCCTTTCCCGACGTGCTCCAAGGCAGACGCCGGTAGTGTTCGGGTCAGCTTGCCACGCCCGCTCGTAGAACAGTCGCACCGTCATCTGCCGCGTACCCACGCGGCAGTGAACGAGGACTTGCGGCGAAACAACCTGGCTGCTCTCGTCCGCAACCTGCATTTGAGCGGGCCGCTCACGCGTTCGCAGCTGACGGCCCGGACAGGGCTCAACCGCAGCACCGTAGCGGGCCTCGTCGGCGAACTGGCCTCCATCGGTCTCGTGCGCGAGAGCCCATCGCCGTCCGGCGGGGCTACCGGGCGACCTTCGCTGGTCGTCAGACTCGACGCCGAGCGGGTCTGGGTGCTTGCTGTCGAACTTGCTGCCGAGGCTCTCGTCGTCGCCCGGGTCGGCCCCGAAGGCCAGCTCCACGAGCGTCTCGCTCAGCCGCGCGACACGCGCAGCAAGCTGGCCCCGGCCGAGGCGGCGGCCACCATCGGCCGTCTTGCAGTTCAGCTGATGAGCCATGCACCAGCCGGTGCTCAGCTTGTCGGGGCTGCGGTCGCAATCCCGGGGATCGTGAGGCGCGGTGAGGGTTTTGTGCACCTTGCACCCAATCTCGTTTGGCGAAACGTGCCTTTTGGAGCGCTCTTGTCGGAGCACCTCCCCGGGCAGCCCGGTGTGCTTGTTGCCAACGAAGCGGACCTGGGTGCGCTGGCTGAGTGTGCCAGAGGCGCGGCGGTCGGCCACCGCCACGTCATCTACGTCTCGGGCAATACCGGTGTCGGAGGCGGCATCGTCGTTGACGGTGCTCTGCTCGCCGGGCGGTCCGGCTACGCCGGCGAGGTTGGGCACATGAAGGTGAACCCGGACGGTCACCGTTGCCGTTGCGGGGCCCGTGGGTGCTGGGAAAGCGAGATTGGGGCAACGGCGGTGCTACGGCGGGCCGGTCGACGAGCTTCTGAGGTGCGTGCCGGCGTCGCCCGGGTGCTGTCGGACGCCCAGGCTGGCGACCCGAAGGCATCGAAAGCGGTGATGGAGACCGGGCAATGGATGGGCCGGGGTGCCGCCAACCTGATCAATATTTTCAACCCGGACCTTCTGGTCTTCGGAGGGGCGCTCCGAAGCGTGTACCTGGCAGCCGAGGCGGTCGTTTTACGGGAGCTGCACCGCGACGTCCTCCCGCAAGCGGGGGCCGAGGCGGCAGTCGCGGCGGCTGGGCTCGGGGCGGACTCTGTCCTACTCGGCGCAGCCGAGCTGGCGTTCGCCGATTTTCTTGCGGGCCCAGTGGCACTCGTGGCGGCGGGAGCGTAAGGCCGGGCCCTGAGGTCCCGCCGCCAGGAGAGATCTGTCAGCGCACACCCAAGATGTGGTCGAGAGAGAGCTGGTCGAGCCGCTCGATGTTGGTCGCCCGCTTGCCGGCGGCCTCGGTGTCGAAGTCCTCGAAGGCAGACCGGTCGTTGAGGAGGTCCGCGAGGGTCTCTCCGGGAGCCATTGTCGGCCGGGACAGGTCGGGGACCCCGGCCGCGGCCATCGCCTCGCGGACCTCCGGGTCGGCGCGCCAGGCCTTTGCCTTGGCCTGGAGGATCAGGTATGTGCGCATGCAAGCCGCCGCAGATACCCAGACCCCTTCGGCGTCTTCGGCTCGAAGTGGCTTGAAGTCGAAGTGCTTGGCCCCGTCATAGCCGGCGGCTTCGAGAAGGTCGACCAGGAAGAAGGCGCTCTTCACGTCGGCCGCCCCGAAGCGCAGGTCCTGGTCGTACTTGAGGCCGTGCTGGCCGTTCAGGTCGATGTGGAAGAGCTTTTTGGACCACAGAGCCTGTGCGTACCCGTGCATGACATTGAGGCCCGCCATGGTCTCGTGGCCGACCTCAGGGTTCAGGCCCACCATCTCGGGGTGCTCGAGCTCGTTGACGAAAGCAAGCGCATGACCGATCGTTGGCAGCAGGATGTCGCCGCGAGGCTCGTTGGGTTTCGGCTCGATCGCGAAGCGCATTGGGTAACCGCGGTCGAGCACGTACGCGCACAGCGTGTCGAAGGCTTCCTTCATGCGGTCGAGAGCAGCGCGCACGTCTTTGGCCGCGTCGGACTCCGCCCCTTCGCGACCACCCCAGGCGACGTAGATCTGCGCCCCCAGTTCAGCGGCCAGGTCGATGTTGCGCATGGTCTTGCGGAGCGAAAAGCGTCGAACACTGCGGTCGTTGGCAGTGAACGCCCCCTCCTTGAACAGCGGGTGCGTGAACAGGTTGGTGGTCATCATTTCCACGACGATGCCGGTCTCGTCGAGAGCGGCCCTGAACCGTTTGATAGCCGCCTCCCGAGCGTTTTCGTCCGACCCGAACGGGATCAAGTCATCGTCGTGGAATGTGACCCCCCACGCGCCGAGCTCCGCTAGCCGGTGAACGGCCGAAACCGGGTCGAGCGGTGCGCGGGTGGCGTCACCGAAGGGGTCGCGGCCCTGCCAACCGACCGTCCACAGGCCGAAACTGAAGTGGTCCTCTCGCTTTGGCAAAAAGGGATCGCTCATCACTGCCTCCATATTTTGTTGTACCAACCATATTTGTCGTTGTCAACAACAAACCCTATACCAGGGCGACGCCAGGTCGCTGGCAGAAGATTGCGGAAAGTTCAGTTACGGCACCAAACTGAGCTGTGTGGCGAACTCAACGGGCGTTGGCTCTGTCCCGCCGGGCGCAAGCTATACGGTAACCGTTCGCGTCCTGGCGCCGCCCCACCCTGCGCTGCTGTCGCGCCTGGCCCAGGCGGTCACATCGGCCGGAGGGGTTGTAATCGGTATGGACCTGGTAGAGGTGGCCGCCGCCGGGACCACGGTCGACCTGACCCTGCAAGCAGCCAGCGAGGAGCACGTTGCGGCGGTAACGAAGGCTCTTGAGAGCCAGTCCCGGGTCCGCCACGTCTCCGACCGAATTTTTCTGTACCACCTTGGTGGCAAGATCGAAGTGACTCCGCGGGTGGCCGTCCGCACACGCCAGGACCTTTCGCTTGCGTACACCCCGGGCGTTGGGCGCGTGGCCAGTGCCATCGCCCGCCGGCCTGCTGACGCGTGGGCCCTCACGGCAAAGGGCACGTCCGTGGCGATCGCCACAGACGGCAGCGCGGTCCTCGGGCTGGGGGCGCTCGGGCCCCTCGCGGCCCTCCCGGTCATGGAGGGCAAGGCGTTGATCTTCAAGCATTTTGCCGGCGTGAACGCGTACCCGATCTGCCTGGACACCCACTCAACCGAGGCGCTAATCGACGCTGTGGCCGCGATCGCCCCCGGCTTCGGCGGGATCAACCTCGAAGACATTGCCGCGCCGGCGTGCTTCGAGGTGGAGGCGCAGCTGCAGCGCCGGCTGGACATCCCGGTTTTCCATGACGACCAGCACGGGACGGCGATCGTGGTGATGGCAGCAGTGTTGAACGCCTGCCGCCTCACCGCACGTGACCTCCGGGATCTGCACGTCGTCCTCGTCGGCTGCGGGGCGGCTGGTACTGCCATAGCCGAGGCCCTGCTTGACGCCGGGGTGCCCGACCTGATCGTGTTCGACAGGGGCGGGGCCCTGACCGAAGGCCCAGGATCGCCTCCGCACCACTCCCGAATAGCCGCGCGCTCCAACCCGCGTCGGATCACGACACTGCGTTCCGCGCTGGTCGGTGCACACTTGTTCATCGGGACGGCGCTGCGCGGCTCCGTCGACCCGGCGTGGTTGGCCGACATGGCCAAGAGACCGGTGGTGTTCGCGCTTGCCAACCCCGACCCCGAGGTGTTCGCCGAGGAGCTCGCACCTGACACCGTTATAGCGACCGGCAGGAGCGACTTCCCGAACCAGATAAACAACTCCCTCTGCTTCCCCGGTTTTTTCAAAGGTGCCTTGAGCGCGCGGGCCTCCTACGTGACGCCGGCAATGAAGCAGGCTGCCACGCGTGCGATAGCCGCCTGCGTCACCGACGAAGAGCTGGGGCTCGGGGTCATCGTGCCTTCCATGTTCCAGCCGAAGGTCCATGAACAGGTTGCTGCTGCAGTTGCCGAAGCGTGGGCCTCTGAGCACCCCGCCCCGCCGGCAGATCCAGCAACAGCGTTCCCGACCTGGACCGAGCCTCAATAAGCATTTGTAGCGGTGTTTCACTCGGCATATCAAGTGACGCGTTCTCAGCAGCGCAACGGGTGGGCGAGCGCTCGACGAGCCCTCGGGAGCCTTAGGGGACTGTGTCATACGAAGTAAACTGTCTGTATGACAATGATCAGCTTCCGGGTCGATGACCAAGAAGCTGCGCAGGTTCAAAGTTGGGCCGAGCGCCTGGGCGTGGACCGCCCTGAGCTCCTGCGCTATGCCCTGTTGAAATGACGATGTCTTCGCCTGGGGTCAGGGCCGAGCCGGCCGGCGAGGTGCGAGGAAAGCAAGTCCTGCGGTATTTCCTGGTAAACAGCGCTGGGACGGAGGTTGCGATCCTCACCTTCGGCGGGATAATCGAGTCGCTCCAGTTCCCGGACCGAGCCGGTGAGCTACGGAACGTTGTCCTGGGTTTCACGACATTAGAGGAGTACGTCAAGTACAACCCGGCTAGAACGGCCGCCACCCCGGAAGGTGCGGGGGTTTACTTTGGAGCACTGATCGGCCGTTACGCGAACCGTATCGCCGGAGGGCGCTTGGAGATCGGCGGCCAGCGCCACTGGGTACCGACCAACGACGGCACCAATGCGCTCCATGGCGGGGACGTGGGCTTTGACCAAAAAGTATGGGGCTCAACTGTTGTCCGAGGCGGTGGCGTGGCTGGGGTACGGCTGGAGTACGTCAGCCCGTCGGGGGAAATGGGGTTCCCAGGCACGCTTCGGGTGGCCGCCACTTACACCTTGGACAACGACAATCGCCTAGAGCTGAAGTTACAGGCGGGCACGGATGCACCGACTTTCCTAAACCTGACCAACCACACCTACTGGAACTTGGCAGGCGAGGCGTCCGGCGTCGTGTACGACCAGTTGCTTTACCTGAACGCAGATAGCTATACCCCGGTGGACGAGGCCCTCGCGCCAACCGGGGAGATCCTTACCGTTTCCGAGACCCCCCTCGACTTCCGTCAGCCGAGAGCGATCGGGGAAAGGATCCGGGACGCGCATCCCCAGATGATTATCGCTCACGGGTATGACCACAATTGGGTGTTGAACCAGGCCCGTCCAAGCTCACTGGTGCACGCAGCAACGGTCGTCGATCCCAAGTCGGGACGGGCTCTAAAGGTGCATACGACCCAACCAGGGCTGCAGTTTTATTCCGGCAACTTCCTGAATGGTGCGCTCCTGGGAAGGGGCGGGAGTACGTATCGCCAGAGCGATGGTTTCGCGCTGGAGGCACAGCATTTCCCGGGCTCCCCGCATTGGCCGGACTTTCCCTCGACGGCTCTCCTCCCCGGGGACAGTTTCGAGGAGACGATCGTCTTCGAGCTTACGTGTGGTCCTTGAGCCTTATGGCCTTGAAGACGGTACCCTAGAAATAGCCCAAAACTATTTGGTGGAAAGTATCCCCCATCGAACGGGGAGGATCGAGCGCTCCCGTTGCGGGCCAAACCTGTAGTCTCAGAACCGGGAGTGCCGTTGCCCAAGCGGCGCTGTGGTCGATGCCAGTGCGAATTCGACGGGGACCCCAACCTTTTTTTCCAGACCGATTGGGCGCTCTGCCCACCTTGCGGGGACATCCTTCTCCCCTCGCTCCATAGCACCCCACCCGTTGTCCCGCTCCCCCCAGGGCGCTAGCTGTCGCGAGGACCACGACGTCTGAACTTATTTTTCGTGGCTAAGTATGTGTACGTATCTGGTACGAACAACAATTTGATGAAATCACGTTGGCATTTCGTCCGGGCCGGTTTCGCGCCAGGCCGCGACTTGGCCGATGTGTACCGGGACGGGCTTCGCCGAAGCCGCGGAAAGTCCAGGCTGCCTACCGGGCTGTTCGTCCCCGGGCGCTTCCACCCCGGGACCGGGCCCCTTTCGCGCCGTTCCCACCGTTCTATCTCGTACTTCGGAGCTGAGAAGGTTTTGCAAGCCGCATATTCCGATGACGCGCCGCACGTGGGGCGACGGCGACCGCATTGTTAACGACCGTGACTCTTGGCGAAGGGAGTTCCAAGCTGCGACTATTACCCCGAGCGTCGAGGCGCTTATGAACTCCACCTTGCTCAGGTCGACCACGATGGCAGCATTGTTGTGCGCAATGGCGCGCGCCAAGGTGCGCCGTAGGTCGCCATCGGTTGCGATGTCGTGCTCGCCCCGGAGCCAGATGATACTGGGCCGTGCCTCCTGCCCCGCTCCTGTGGGTGGAGGTCGATCAGTGACGGTGAAGAAAGAAGACCCAGCCAGGGCCATGGCATTTCTCCTAACTCTGGCACTACGAAATATCACGTCACCAGGGTCTGGAGCACCGGTCCCGGCCAGTGAGGGCTGGCCCGGCACGTCGGGATTTTATCGTGCCAACAACAAGCATAGCCCGTTCAAGCTAGTCCCGCAAGATGAGTTAGGCCACGAGCTGGGCCTATGGCCACTTTCGCGACGCTCGAGTACTTAGGCAAGAGGGTGCCGATTAGACCGGCCCGGCCGGGTCACACCGGTCGGTTCCCGACGTCAGGACGGCAGCTCGGTGCAATAGGACCAGTTCTGGTTGCCCGGTGTGCTTTGGCACCCCAGTAATGAAGTCGAGCTCTGAGCCGTCGATGGTCTCACGCTCTAATAGGAGATCAATTACCCGGCCAAGTGCGACTCGGTGATCCTGGAGAAGCTTCGTTGCCGCGACCTCAGCCTCGCGCAGCAGGCCCGCGACCGCTTGGTCTATCGAGCGCTGCGTTTCTTCGGCATAGGGACGGCCGGCGAAGGGATTGTCGCGGTTTGGCCCTTCTGGCCCATAACCGATGGGGCCGACCTCGGTGGAAAATCCCCACTCCCTGACCATGCGCGTGGCGAGGTCGGTAGCCCCGGCGAGGTCGTTGGACGCGCCGGTGGAGGGCTCCCCGAGGACGATCATTTCAGCCGCTCGGCCACCCAGGCGAACGGTGAGGGAGGCGGTCAGGTAGCTCTTGGGGTAGAGGTGGCGCTCAGAGAGGGGCAGCTGCTCGGTTACCCCGAGCGCGGCTCCTCGCGGCAGGATTGTGACCTTGGCCACGGGGTCAGCGTGCTCGGAGAGGACGGCGACAAGGGCGTGGCCGGCTTCGTGGACAGCGACGGCGTTTTTCTCTTCCGGCAACAGCGCGTTCGAGTTGTCTCGCCGGCCGATCAGGAGCCGGTCCCGAGCCGCAGCGAAGTCTGCCGCAGTAAGGACTTCGCGTCTATCTCTCACCGCGTTGATGGCCGCTTCGTTGACCAGGTTGGCGAGGTCGGCCCCCGAGAAGCCGGGCGTGCCCCGCGACACGGTGTCAAGGTCGACGTCTGGGCCGAACCTCTTGCCCCGACCGTGGATGGCGAGGATGGCTGTCCGTTCGGACTTGTTCGGTAGCGGGATTTCCACCGTCCGGTCGAAGCGGCCAGGGCGCAGGAGCGCCGTATCCAGGATCTCGGCCCTGTTCGTTGCCGCCATGACGACCACGCTGGCGCCCGGCTCGAACCCGTCCATGTCCGACAAGAGCTGGTTGAGCGTCTGCTCGCGCTCGTCGTTGGAGCCGAAACCGCCCGGGCCACGCCGGCCCCCAATAGCGTCGATCTCGTCGATGAAGATGATGGCCGGGGAACGCTTGCGGGCGTCGGCGAAAAGGTCCCGCACTCTCGACGCGCCAACTCCTACGAACATCTCGACGAAACTCGACCCAGAAAGGGCGAAGAACGGGACGCCCGCCTCGCCGGCTACAGCCCTAGCCATGAGCGTCTTGCCGGTACCCGGAGGGCCTACCATGAGCACGCCCTTGGGGCCGACCGCACCAGCAGCGGCGTAACGTTGAGGGTGCTTGAGGAAGTCCACGACTTCCATTACCTCGGCCTTGGATCCCTCGTAGCCAGCGATGTCCGAAAAGCGCACTGACGGTTTCTCTTCGTCGTAGAGCTTGGCCTTTGACCGGCCGATGCCCATGATCCCGCCGAGCCCCCCGCCCAGTTGCTTGCGGGCGCGGCGACCGAACCAGATGAACGCGCCCACCATGAGGCCGATCAGGACCAAGGTTTCGACGAAGCCAACCACCGACGAGCTACTCGCGGTTGTGCCCGTCACCTGGACCTTGTGCTCGAGCAGGAGCGGAGTAAGGGAGGTGTCGTCCAGGGCAACGGGGATTTGCGACGTGTAGGCGATGCCGCTGCCGAGCTTGCCGCTTACAGAACCGGTCGTGCTGATGGTCGCCGTCGAGACCTTGTTGGACGTCACCTCGTTCACGAAGCTTGTGTAGCTGAAGTTCTGGGTCGTGGCCCCTGTGCTGTCTACACGGAACAACACCAGGGCAGCCATGACAACGACGAGACCCATGACCCAATAGCGCCACCGCTGCAAAGGGGGCGGGCTCGCCACCGGAGGCCGTCCTTTCGGTGGCACCACCGCCGGGTTCGTCTGCTGCCCGTTTGTTTGGTGGCGCGCGCCCACCGGGCGGCGAATTTCGGAAAATGAGCTCCAGCGGGTGATCGCATCTCCAGGGCTACAGAAAGGACAGAAAAAACGTCCCCTGCAGGGACCAGACCGAGGTGCAAGCAGCATACCCTCTTGGACGAGGCTCGTGAGCTTGTCCAACCGCTCGCCTGGGATCGTTAGCAGACGATGTGACGGTACGCTCGTCGTAGGTTCCCGTGCACGTCCCACATTCGGTCTGACGGCAAGGAGCCGGATCGAAGGGTCCCTCATGGCAGTCCCATCTTCATTGCCGACGACTTCTCGGCCCGTTGGCGAAAGTGGTGGGTTGCCGGTCGTTGCGGGCCCAATCGAAGTTGCTGCGTCGAATGACCCGCTGGCTGCACTTGGCCCGATCGTGGCGGCAGTGGCTGAGAGCGATCGCAGGTCCTCTGAGCTCACCGCCGACCGCCGGGAAGCCGCGGAAAAGTTCTTGGAGGACTTTGCCACAGCCTGCGAGGCGGAGGTGAAGCCGGCTATGGCAGCCGTCCTCGAACGGCTCTGCCAATTGGGTGGCGGAGGCCTGATCGAAGAACACCCGGGCGGCGAAGCGCGTTTCCGCAACCCTCGCTTAGCCTTGTGGATGTCACTGAAGGGCGAGATAGTCGGGGAGCCACACCTGGACCGCTACCCTTACCTGCAACTGGAGGCCGATGTCGAGGCGCTCAAGGTCCAGGTCGACGAGGGTGACATGTGGCGCGGCGCCGGCGGCAACTCGACGGGTCGAGCGGGGACCTGGGACATGGTCGACCTTACGCGCAGGCGGGTAACCGAAGAGCTGTTGGCGGTCGCTCAACGGGCCGTTCAGTAGCCCTGGCTGAGCCGTAGGGCGGGCCTGTTTGATGGGCTTCCAGCGGCGGATAGGAGCCTCACGTTTTAGCACTTTTCTGTTTCGGACCGCGAGCAGCGCTCGTAATGTAGGTGTATCAATGCTCTGCGTGCTGTTTGTGGTATAGTGCCTAGTCAGTGTTAGGACACTAGGACTAGCTGCGGTCCAGACTTTGCGCCGCCGGATCTTGGCGAGACTTCCGCCGAAGGTGACGGTGCACGGTGAGCCAGCAACAGGGTGTCAAGGAAAGCAGACGCAGGGTCAAGGGTTTTGACTACCCGGACCTTGTGGCCACGTCAGGTGATTTGAGCACGGTGGTGGACCTCGCCGGCCGGTACCTGTACTGTTCGGCAGCCTCTGAAGATATGTTCGGCTGGCGGCCGGACGAGCTCACAGGCATGTGCGAGGACGATCTTGTTCACCCTGACGATGGGACGACGCTTCGTGCGAGCCGCTCGGCGCGTGCTTTGGTAAAGCCCGTCACCGTGAGCTACCGCTTCCGCTGCAAAGATGGCTCGTACCGCTGGGTCGAAGCGACATCACGGCGCGCGGCGATAGGTGAGGCTGAGCTCGTGGTCAACACGGTGCGTGACATCAGCGAGCGCCAGAAGCAGACCGCGGCGCTCGAACAGCGGGCGACTACGGACCCATTGACCGGGGTGGCGAACCGGACTGTGCTGATGGACCGGCTGCACCAGGGCATCCGCCGGCTCGGCCGCAACCCAGGGATGCTGGCGGTGCTCTACCTGGATCTCGACCACTTCAAGGTCATCAACGATTCGCTCGGTCACCGCATTGGCGACGACGTGCTGCTGAAGATAGCCGAGCGCCTGACGCACCACCTCCGCCCCGCTGACACATTGGCCCGCCTGGGCGGTGACGAGTTCGTACTAGTGGCCGAAGGGGTCACCAACGAAGCGGCTGCTATCACACTCGCCAACCGGATAATCGAAGATGGCCGCAAGCCGTTCCGCTTGGATGGTGACGAGTTCAGCTGCACCATGAGCATTGGCGTGGCCTGCACCGCCGACGGCCAGCGCAGCGGCGTGGAACTGCTTTCCGAGGCCGACTTGGCCCTGTACCGGGCGAAAGACAAGGGCCGGGACCGCGTGGCGGTTTTCGACGAGGAGCTTCGGACCACGGCCGTCGAACGCATGGTTACAGAACGCATGCTGCGGCGCGCCCTCGACGAAGACCGCATCGTCGTGGAGTACCAGCCGATGGTGGACATTAGGAGCGGTTACCCGCTCGGCGCCGAAGCCCTTGTCCGCATACGTGAGGGCGGCGAAGGCCTGCGGCTGCCGGATTCGTTCATCGGCGTGGCCGAGGAGACCGGGTTGTTGATCCCCATTGACGAGGTGGTGCTCGCCGACGCCGTAAAACAAGCCGGGGGGTGGCGTGCTCGAATGGGCGACAGGTTTGGCGGGGTCGCCGTCAACGTCACCGCCCGGCATCTGGCTGACGTCGATTTCCGCCAGGCGGTCGTCGACCATCTCAAGGCCAACCGAGTGCCGCCCAGTGACCTCCAAGTGGAAGTGACCGAACAGGTCCTCATGGAAGCCTCGAATTCGGCGATGACCGGTCTCCGCTCCCTGAGGGCCCTCGGCGTCAAGATAGGCCTGGACGACTTCGGCATGGGCTACTCATCGCTCGCCTACCTACGTCAGTTCCCGCTCGATTTCGTCAAGATCGACAAGTCCTTCATCGATGGCCTCGTTACCGACCAGAGAGACCGGGCCGTTGTTTCCGCCATCATCGTCGTGGCGCATGCTCTCGACCTCACCGTGGTCGCCGAAGGGGTGGAGCAAGCCAGCCAACGCGAGGTTCTGATTGACCTCGGTTGCGATCGCGCCCAAGGTTTCTTCTACGCCGCCTCAGGAGCGCCCGAAAATGTCGACAGCCTCGTCCTCCCCCAGCCGGATATCCAACTCTCACAGCCGGGCGTCCGCATTGAGCTGGAGCTGTAGCCTGCTGCGCCCCGAATAGATCCACCCTCGCAGCAGCCATCGCTCCAGTGAAGGCGTCGATGCAGTGAGCGGACGTCGGGGTGGGCGAACGCTGTCCCTGACGACGTCGTAAAGTCGCTCCACGAGGGAAGGGGGTTCTCATGCGTTATCGCACTATGGGCGCCAGCGGCTGCTCAGTTTCGACTTTGTCCTTGGGCACGATGACCTTTGGTTCCGAATCGGACGAGGCCAGCAGCCACGCTCAGCTTGACCGCTTCTTCGAAGCGGGTGGGAACCTTGTTGACACCGCCGACGTCTACAGCGGCACTGGATCCGAGTCGATCATCGGTCGCTGGCTGGCGAAGCAGTCGCCGGAGGTCAAAGAGCGAGCGGTGATTGCCACCAAGGGCCGGTTCCCGACGGGGCCGGGGCCAAACGACCTTGGGCTGTCCCGTCGGCATTTGAGCCGCGCCATCGACGCGTCCCTACGGAGGCTCGGCGTGGAGTGCATCGACTTGTACCAGGTTCACGGCTTTGACCCCCTCACGCCTATCGACGAGACGCTGCGAGCGCTCGACGACGCTGTGCGAATGGGCAAAGTCAACTATGTGGGTTTGTCGAATTTCACTGGTTGGCAGGTCCAAAAAGCCGTCGACGTCGCCCAGGCATCTCATCTAACCCGTCCGGTGACCCTCCAGCCCCAGTACAACCTGTTGGTGCGCGAAATCGAATGGGAGATCATACCCGCGTGCCAGGCCGAGGGTCTCGGGCTGCTCCCATGGTCCCCGCTCGGAGGCGGTTGGTTGACCGGCAAATACCGGCGCGACCAGTCGCCGGCTGGCGCCACGCGCCTTGGCGAAGATCCCGGGCGAGGAGTGGAGGCCTATGCGCGCCGAAGCCCCCAGGAGCGGACGTGGCAGGTATTGGCAGCTGTGGAGACGATTGCGGGTGGGCGGGGGTGTTCCATGGCCCAGGTGGCGCTGAGCTGGCTGCGGGACCGCCCCGCGGTGAGCTCGGTGATCTTAGGTTGCCGGACGCTCCAGCAGCTCGATGACAACCTGGGAGCAGCCGAGCTCGATCTCACGGAGGAAGAGATCGTGACATTGGACCGGGTGAGCGACCCGGGAGCGGCTGACTATCCCTATGGCGGGCCCGGTTCACAGCAGCGAAGCCGCAAGATCGAGGGTGGCCGGTAGGACGTGCGAGTCGCTTCTGTTTCGTCGACTTATTGTTTTGTCCGCATCGGCGACGAATTGGCCCAGGTGGTCCGGGTCGTGGTCGTGGAAGCTCCGGCGTCGACGATAGCCACCGTCAGCCTTGATGGGCCGCAGTTGCGGGCGCCGGGATCTTGGCGCGGCCAGCTGGATCCCCAACGAGCGGGTCAGGACGGCGGACCGGCTTGGGCGCCCAACACCGATCCTGGGCTGGCAGGGCCCGGAATATATACCCCACAGCCTCCGCTGCCCGAGGGCGTTGTAGTCGAACTGCCGATGGTGGTGAGCTCCGACCGACCCCCCGGGAGCGTGGTTAGGGTCAGAGCCGTCGCCGAAGCCGGCTCCGAGCGTGCCGCGGCCGAGGCCGACGTGGTTGTGCGCGAGCCGGGCTGGCGCATGCTCATGGTCGCCCACTTCCACTATGACCCGGTTTGGTGGAATACCCAGGCGGGCTACACCTCCGGCTGGGACGAACTGCTCTGGGCACAGGACAAGCGCGAATCGTTCCAGCACACGGGGCTCGTCCTGGTGGAGGCGCACCTCCAACGGGCGCGCGTCGACCCTCGCTATAAGTTCGTGCTCGCCGAAGTGGATTACCTGAAGCCGTTCTGGGATCTTTACCCGGACCGGCGCGCCGAAATGAGGGCTCTTATCGAGGCCGGGCGGCTGGAAATTGTCGGCGGCACGTACAACGAGCCCAACACCAACCTGACGGGTGCGGAGACAGCCATTCGCGCTGCGGTGTACGGCGTGGGCTTCCAGCGCGACGTTATGGGTGCCGACCCCCGCAGCGCCTGGCAATTGGACGTGTTCGGGCACGACCCCCAGTTCCCAGGCATCATGGCCGATTGCGGACTGGATTCAGCGGCCTGGGCCCGGGGGCCTTTCCACCAGTGGGGGCCGCGCCGCCACACCGGTTCGAACTCCTGGATGCAGTTCCCATCCGAGTTCGAGTGGGTCGCCCCAAACGGGCGTGGACTTCTTACCAGCTACATGCCGAACCACTATTCATCCGGCTGGGAGCTCGAGCGGGCAACTTCGCTGGAAGGCTCGATGTGGAGGGCTTACGAGCTCTTCTCCGACTTGGCCGAAGTGGCTGCCACCCAGGTAACTTTGTTGCCCGTCGGTACCGACTACACCCCGCCCAGCCGCTTCATCTCCGACATCGCCGAATCCTGGGGTACTCGCTACGAGTGGCCACGCTTCGAGGTCGGCCTGCCCCGCGAGTTCTTTGCTGCGGTCCGGGAAGATCTATCGCGACGGGGCGTGGCACCGTCCCCCCAAAGCCGGGACATGAACCCCATTTACACCGGTAAAGACGTTTCCTTCATCGACACGAAGCAGGCTCAGAGAGCGGCCGAGAGCAAGCTCGCTGACGCCGAGACGATGGCCGCTTTGGCTCATGTCTTGGGTGCCGCGGTCCCGCACCGAGCCCTCGACAAGGCCTGGCGTCAACTAGTCTTCGGTGCTCACCACGACGGGATCACCGGGTCGGAGTCGGACCAGGTTTACCTTGATCTCCTTGCTGGTTGGCGCGAAGCCCTCGAGCTAGCCAATCAGGTCGAGGAGCACGCCCGGCAACAACTGGTTGCAGCGATCGACACAAGTGGCGAGGACGCTTCCGTCGTTGTCACTAATACCACTGGCGAAGACCGTTCCGATCTGGTGTGCATGGAGGTGCCTGCCCCGCCGGCAGGGCACGCGCTAGAGGTTATCGGCAGTGCAGGGCAGGGATTGCCGGTCCTGGTCGAAGACGCCGACAGCCCCGAGACAGTCCGGCTCCGTTTCCTGGCCGCCGACGTTCCCGGGATCGGGTACCGCAGCTTTGGCCTCCGCAACCGGACAGCCGGCGCTCTGAGCGGTAGCGGGTGGGCAGCAGCGCCGGGAGCCGAGATCGCTAATGAGTATTTCGAGATCGCCAGCGAACCCGCGCGGGGTGGGGGACTGGTACGTATAACCGAACGAGCTAGTGGCTTCGAGCTCGTCCGTCGGGGAGAGGTTGCCAACGAGCTAGTCGTCTACTCCGAGTACCCGGACCACCCGGTCTTCGGCGAAGGGCCCTGGCACCTGCTGCCCTTCGGGCAACCGGCCCGGTCCCGCTCCGGCCAGGCGGTCGTCCGGCGGGAAACGTCCGCCCTGGGACAGCGTTTGGTTGTCGAGGGGCGAATGGTGCTGGGCGGAGGAGGTGCAGGTAGGGACGGTTTTGACTACCGCCAGGTTGTAACGCTGTGGCAGGGCATCCGCCGCGCCGAGCTGCGCACGGAGATCCATGGTTGGGCGGCCAAGGACCGTTTGCTGCGCTTGCGGTTCCCTACGGTCCTGGCTGGGGCCACGCCCGTTTCGGCTGTGGGCGATGCCGTGGTTGCACGCGGTTTTGCCTTGTTCGGTGCCGACTCCTCCGAGGCGCCGTGGACATTGGACAACCCTGCGGCGGAGTGGTTTGGCCTGTCCACGACCCTGGTGGTCGAGGCGTCCGACGCCGGTCCGGTCTATCACCGCCGCGCGGTGGGGGTAGCGGAGATCGTTACGGCGCCAGGGAAGGGCGCCGAGCCTTGGGCGCGTGAACTGGTGGTTGCACTTATTCAGAAAGGAGTAACGGCCACTTGTTCGGAGGCTCAGCGCAACCGTTACGGGGCGCTCCACGGCGACTCCAACTTGCCTGACTTCCGCATCGCAATCGGAAGCCCGACTGAAAACTCCTTTGTAGCTGAGATCTTGCAAGATGCCGGGCGCGCTTACAAGGCCGAGCTCGACAACCAGCTGGCCAGGCAAGGCTGGGCCCGCGTCCTAGTCCCGCCGACGCTCCCGTTAGCCGAGCGTTGGCAGCCAAATGCTGACCTGCGCGACGCTCGGGCACTGCCCATCCTGGTGGTGGCGGCGCGTGACGAGGCCCAGACCAGAGCGGCAGCCTCGGCCCTGGCCACCGAGATAGTGACAGGGCGCATAAGCGTCGCCCAGCCGGCTTCACTCGTTCCCCGGCCGGAGGACGTGCCCGGCTGGACGGTCGCAATCATCAACAAGGGGACGCCCAGTTTTGCGGTCGACTCGTCGGGCAGTCTTTATGTGTCGCTGTTGCGAGCATGCAGCGGTTGGCCCTCGGGGGTATGGATCGACCCTCCTCGCCGCTCGGCGCCCGACGGGTCGGCCTTCGAGCTCGAACATTGGAGCCACGTGTTCGACCACGCCCTTGTGGTCGGGCCCGGTGATTGGCGTCGCGCCGGCTGCGTGCAGGAAGCGCAGGCTTATAACCGACCACTGACAGGGACATTTGCGAAGCCCCATCCCGGGGTGTTGCCCCGCAATGCCCGCCTGCTGCGCATTCGCCAGACGGAAGGACCGGGCAAGGCCGTCCTAGCCGCGGTGAAGCCGGCGGGCAACTACCTGGCTTCGAGCGGGCACGGCCCCGCCGTCGATGCGCCTGACAAGGGAGCAGAACTTACCGTTCGTCTTTACGAGGCCGAGGGTCATAACACCGACGTCACCCTCGAGAGCCGCTTTGGCCTGACAGGGGCAAAGCTTGTCAACCTCTTGGAGGAGGGCCCCGGCAAGGACTTACCCTTCGTCACGGGCGATCCCGCGGCTCGAGGCGCGGGCGTGGCCTTGCAGCCCGGGCAACTGGCTACGGTCCGCCTCACTGTTCCTCGCTTGCCAGAACTGAAAATCGGTTCCTTCGCGCCAGCGGAGCCCCTCGCGACCGAACCCGCGCAACCCGTTTTCAGCCGGTACTGGCTGCATAACAAAGGGGCTGCCCCCATGGGCAACCAGGCGTTGGCTGTCCACGCCCTGGCTACGGCGCTCGTTGTTCGAGCCGGTGACGGAGGCGAGTTCATCGCTCAGGTCGCGTCAGGCGCGGCTCAGGGCACCTACTCAGGACAGCTCGAGCTCATCGGCCCCGAAGGCTGGGAGGTCGATCCCCCGAGCAGGCTCTTCTCGCTGGCCCCCGCAGCATTCCTCCGCGTACCCGTCCGCTTCCGCGCCCCGGAAGATTGCCGTCCGGGCCGCCGTTTCCTATCCGTGAGAGCGAGCGACGGCACTGGTCAGGTGCAAGAGGATGTGGTGACAGTTGACGTGTTACCCCCGCTGGCAGAAGCTGGCGAGCTCAACGGCAATGAGGGTGCCGGCGAGTTCGGGCTCATGTCTCCCCCGGCTCCGTTCGGGCACCCGAGCGGCCAGATTGGAGCAGAGCTCGAGGCCGACCTCGAGGCCGACGAGATCGTGGTAGGGCCCGGGGCCAGCGGAACTATTGCCCTTCGCCTCACCAACTGCACCGCCGGAGAGCTGAGGGCGGAGGTCCAGTTGCTTTCCCCGATTGAGACGTGGCCGTTGACCAGCCTCTGGCTACAGGGCGTGCACCTAGCCTCTGGTCAACAGCTCCGGGTCACAGCCGAGGTGCGGGGCCCGCGGCAAGGTGGCCTCGAGTCCTGGGCGTTGTTCAAGGTCACATACTTCGGGAGACTTTGGTACTCGCCAGCCGTCTCACTGCGCTTGGGCCACAGGCCTGCAGCGAAGGCTGTCCCCACCGACCACCGTGCCTTTGCCGACCAACGTGCCTCCGCCGACCAACGTGCCTCTGCCGACCAACGTGCCTGAGGATGCCGCCGAGGTGGCGGTCCTAGGGTGGGTCGGAGGAGCCGCCGTGACGGCTCCAGAGCTTGATGCACACCTGGCGGACCTAGCCGCTTCCCCAGCGGGCTTGCGCCTCGGCCTTCGCCCGAACCCTGACGAGACGGTCGCCGGCACCGGCAGGGGGAGAGCCAATGCCCTCCGTTCCTGGAGCACGCGCGCTCTTCTCCTGGACCGCTTGGTGGCCGTGGAGGCAGCCCGGCTTGGCGTCGCCCGGCCCGGCTCACCCGACGATTGGGTCGATTGCCTCCAGGCGGCCGGTGAGCTCTGCCTGGGCCCGCCGAGCGAGTCGGAGGCATTGCGCTGCTATCGAGCCAATAGTTACCGCTACCGCGTGGCCGAGGGACGGCGGGTGAGCCATGTGCTGCTCAGCGACCGGCACAGCGCCGAACGGGTGTACCGGGAGGCAACTGCCGGCGGCGAACTGGCCGACCTAGCGGTGCAGTCCCTCGACGCCGGGACACGTACGCGCGGCGGGAACCTCGGCTGGGTCGAGCGCGGTCAGCTTGCTGGTGCGCTAGAGGAGCTGATTTTCGCAGCGGAGCCCGGCAAGGTTTACGGCCCGGTCGAGAGCCATTTCGGCTGGCATGTGCTCGTCGTCGATGCCGTCCGGCCTGGCCACGTCCGCCCGTTCTCAGAATGCAAGGGCGAAATCCTGAGCGAACTAGCCACCGATCGCCGTCAGGTCGCCTTGCGGCAGTGGTGGCAGCGGCGGGTGGCCGAGACCATAACAGTCCCGGGCGGCACGCTGGACCTCCTCGCTCCTGGCTTACCGGGCACGTCCCACCGGCACTGAGAAAGCGGCGAACCACGCTCGTCAAAGCTGATTTCGCTAGTGTGCCCTCCTTGCGACGAATGGGACCTCGATCGCCCGCCGGCTAGAGGAGTTCTGCCCGACGCGCACTATCAGCTCGGCAATCCGTCCCGGGAGATCGTCGAGGTTGAAGTACCGCCGGGCGACGCGCTGGTTGTGACGGAGCAGCTCGCCGTCGGGCCGGGCCAACCACCGCCGTATATGGCGGCATTGCCGGGCATCGAACCACTGGAAACCCATCGCGCGTAGCTCGTCTGCGACCGGGTAGGGCCCGGTCGCAACTGGCCGTAGATGCAGGGCCGCTTCGATGGGGGGGTTGCCAAAGCCTTCGTTTGTAGAGGGGAACGCCACCAGGTCCGCCGCGGCATAGGCGTGTTCCATCCCCGTGGTGGCCGATATGAGCCCAGGCAGCCGGCCTTGGTGGACGGGGACAGAGGCGGTCCGCAACAGCGCCTCCAAAGTGGGGGCGTAGCCTTCCTCCGCGTGGCCTACCAGCCAGTAGTGGGCACCTAACGCCTCCGCGAGAGCGATCGCCGCTGGGATCCCCTTGCGAGCAATGGCTCTCGTAGGTTGCACGACGAGCAGCTCGCCTTCTCCGACTCCGAGGAGCCCCCTCGCTGCGTCCCTGTCCCCAGGTGGGGGGTGGGGGTCGAACAGGTTGTGGACTGTGACTGCGTCGATGCCGCGCGCGCGGAGCTCGAGCCGGGAGCGTTCAGTGGTGACAACATGGCACCAGGCGGGGTCGTTGGGAGGTGGGGGCGCGGCCCTAAACGCAGCCCGCTGCCACGGCAAGTCATGATGGCGGATCAGGGCTGGGCGCCCGGCCAGGGCGTGGGCGACGACGGACGCAGCAGCAGAGTTGAGCGGCAAGGAGAAGAGGTTCTCCACCACAACGAGGTCTGCTAAAGCCAGGATGGACCGCAGGGAAGCCTCGTCAGGCAGGGGCGGGACTTTCCCGGTCACGTAACTCCCGGTCCCAAGGCCAGGGTCCACGTGGTCAGCCTCCCCTTCGCCCGCCACGGTAGTTACCGAGCACCCCAGCTTTCCCAACGCGGCTACCCATTTGGCCGCCTCCACCGAAACGCCATCAGCTCCGCCTAGACGGTACGAGACGACCACTACGCGCGGCGGTGTACCGTCTGCGCCAGGTGGAACGTCCAAGTTGAGGGACCGTGCCACGCCATTGGCGCTCGTACCCATCAGCGGCGATTACCAAGGGCAATCTGCGAGCCGCGACGCTCCTCGGCAACGGTCACCCGAGCTCGGCTGAGAATGGCCCGCGCCACGGAAGAGGCCTGCGGGACGAGTTGCTCGAGCGGGCGATTGCGATGGACGCGCTCACCCAAGTTCACCTCAGCCATGGCCCCGAGGCCGAGCCGCTGTGCGACATCGATGAGCAAGGCCACATCGACTCCGTAGTCGGCCGCTAGTTCGATCGGCCCAACGACCTCCCGGCGCGTGGCGCATTCTCCTGCCAGGGGCTGGCCCCACAGTGCCAGCTCCGGGAAAAGCGCCTCGAGCAGGGGCCGAGCTGTGAGCTCGGTTACACGGCCACCCTCGCCGACTACCCCGGCCAGGGGACGACGGTAGGTGGCCTTTACGAAGCCAAGGCTGGGGTCGGTGAGGAGGGGGCCTACGAGACCGACGACGAAATGGGCGGCAAAGTTGACTACGTCTGCGTCCAGGAACACGATCACATCGCCTCCGCTCACACCGATGGCGGTGGCCATGGCCGCTCCCTTGCCAGCTCCTTCCGTAGGTGGGCAGGCTGTCGGGACGACGGTGGCTCCCGCACCGGCTGCCACTTCGGCTGTTGCGTCGACCGAGCGGTCGTCGACAACGATGATCTCGTCCACGAGATGAGTACTTTCGACGAGCTCGGTCCGGATGGTGGCCACCATGAGCCCTACAGTGGCCTCTTCATCCCGGGCGGGCAGGCACACCGAGATCGCGGCCCCATCCTTCGCGTGCGCGAGCGTTCTCGCATCGAACTGAGAGTGGTGGAAGCGGCGTAGACCAGGCTGGACGTCCGCGGTCATGCGGTCATGAAGCTGACGAAGGCTCGGTCTTTAGGCCACGAATAGGTCGTTGAGCTCGTCCGCGTGGTCTTCCTCGTCCTTGAGGAGATGCTCCATGAGCCGGCGGGAGGTGATGTCGGCCTCGCCGAGCCAGTGGATGATCTCGGTGTATGTCTCGATGACGATGCGCTCGCCGATCAGGTTCTCGCGGAGCATGCCCTGCAGGTCGGTGTCTTCGAGGGTGGTGTACTCGGTGTGCGCACGTTGCTTCATCGTGGCGGGGTTCAGATCAGGCGAGCCGCCGAGCTGGTTGATGCGCTCAGCCACTCGCTGGAAGTGCCCGAGTTCTTCGGCTGCATGGTCCTGGAACACGCTGGCGACCTGCTCCCGGTCGATCCCCTGGGCGACGATCGCGTTTTGCGTGTAGCGGAGGTAGCACACCATCTCGCTGGCGACTACCTCGTTGAGCACTTTGATGACTTGGTCGATGTCAGTGGTGTTGGACGGCGTCACCGCCCCCTTCTTGAGGTGCTGGCGGGCCTCATCCCGGATGCGGGTGACGTCGATGGCGAATTCGTTTGGCATTGTCCCTCCCGAGAGCAGCGTGCGCTAGTCCAAGTTCTACCGTGCAATACTGTACCCGTAGTTGCGAAAGTCATATGCAATGCCGACATTTGGAACGAGGTGGGAGTGGGAGCCCAAGGGACTCGGCGGTGAAAAAGGCAATAGTGACCGGCGCCGAGAGCGGTATCGGGGCCGCGTGCGTGGCAAGATTGCGGCGAGAGGGCGTTGAGACCGTCTCATTCGACTTGGCTCCTGGCGCCGGCTTCCGGCTCGATGTCAGCGACGGTCCTGCTGTAAACGCGGCCGTCGCGCAGGTCGGTCCCGTCGACATCCTGGTCAACAGTGCCGGGATCATAGGGCCGAACAAACAGCTCTGGGAAATAACCGATGACGAGTGGCAACAGACAGTCTCTGTCAATGTGAACGGGGTGTTCAACATGTGCCGGGCCGTCGTCCCGGGCATGCGCGAGAGGGGGTGGGGCCGCATCGTCAATATCGCCAGCATCGCTGGTAAAGAAGGGAATCCGAACCTCTCCGCCTACTCGGCGTCCAAGGGTGCGGTCATTGCCCTGACAAAAGCTCTCGGTAAGGAGCTGGCCACTAGCGGCGTCCTCGTAAACGCAATCGCACCAGCGGTTATCGAGACGCCGATGAACGCCGGTAACACCCCCGAGGTGCTTGCCTACATGTTGAGCAGGATCCCGATGGGACGCATTGGTCAAGCTGACGAGGTAGCGGCGCTGGTGTCCTGGCTCGCGTCCGACGAGGTCAGCTTCTCAACTGGTGCGGTCTACGACATAAGCGGCGGCCGCGCGACGTACTGATCTCAACTCCGGTCGCCGCCTCGGGCCATTTGTAGCGCACCTCGAGCTACACCCAACAGCAGTGAGCGGTGGCGTGCGGGCATCACTGCGGCGCCATCGGCGGACAGTCGGCTGGATCGGTGACCACCCGGATCGGCACTCCTGCGAGGTATGCCGCCACGTCCTCCGCCATCCGCTGCCACATGGTGCGGAAGAGGTCCTCGGTGACGTACCCCACATGCGGGGTAACGACGACGTTGTCGAGCGATCGGAAGGGGTGGTCCACCGGGAGCGGCTCACGATCGAAGACATCGAGGCCGGCGCCGGCGAGGTGACCAGAACGGAGGGCATCGACAAGGGCTGGCTCCTCGACGATCGGACCGCGCGAAATGTTCACCAAGATGGCGCCCGGCTTCATTTCGGCGATGTCCTCGGCTCGCAGCGTGTTGCGGGAGCGCTCCGAGAACACGAGGAAGACTCCAAGGACGTCGGCGGACGAAACGAGCTCGTCCTTGGTGACCTTGGTCACCCCAAGCTCGGCACATCGCTCTTCGGTCAGGTTCTGGCTCCACGCGACGACGTCCATGCCGAACGCCTTCGCCACCGGGACCATCGCCCCGCCCAGGCGTCCCGCGCCGAGTAGGCCGAGCGTCTTGCCGGCGAGGGGGATGGGGAACCCGGTCTGCCAGCCGCCGGAGCGGATAGCCCTGTCATCAATTCCGGTCCGCTTCGCGACGGCGAAGATGAGCGCCCACGCCATCTCCGAAGGCGTGGGCAAGCCGCGCTGCGGCTCGTCGGTGGGGCGCACCGCAGCACCCTGCTCGGTCTCCGCCGTCCCGCATAGCATTATCCCCCGCTCGGTCCGAGCCTCATGGTCGACGACATTGCTCGTCCGGCCGTTGCAAACGATCAGCTCGAGGTTGGAGAGTCCTTCGAGCACCGCCCGGGGAAAGCGCGCCCGCTGCTGGGTGATGACGATGATCTCGTAGTCGGAGAGCTCCTCGACGAGGCGCTCCGGCGGGATCGCCTGGCGGTAGACGGTCATCTCCGCATGCTTGGGCAGGACTGTCCAATCGCCATATTCCAGGGCAACCCCCAGGTAGTCGTCGAGGATGGCGATCTTCGTCACGCCCGCTGCCACGCCCACGGCGGCGACAACCAACGGGCACCCCGCCGAGAACCGGTCACGGTGCCAGCGAAGCCTTTAGGGTGATCTCGGGAACCGCGGCCAGCGCGCGGCTCACCGGACAACCAGCCTTGGCCGCCAACGCGTGCTCCACGAACGCGGCTTCAGCGATCCCCGGCACCCGTCCAACCGTGACAAGGTCGATCCTGGCGATGCTTGTTGCCCCATCGACTGGTCCCAGGGTCACAGTCGCCTCGGTCTGGACCGAGTCAGGGGGGTTACCGGCTTTGGCCAACATATTGGAAAGAGCCATTGAGAAACAAGCGGCGTGGGCCGCTGCGATCAGCTGCTCCGGGTTGGGCCCCGGCCCATCCTCAAACCGGGATTTGAACGTGTAGCCCCCACTGATGCTGTCCCCCGCCGTGAAGGTGCCGGCGCCAGTAGGCAGGTCACCCTTCCATTCCGCATTACCTTTCGCAGGCATAGTTACTCTCCTTGCTCGGTCACTTCGTCTGTCTGTTCGTTAATCTAGGGCCAACAGGGCAGCTTCAACCGGCTACGCCGGCGGTCCCGATCTCGGGCTAGATTTCGGCGCTGCCCGCAACCGGCTCTATCCAGACGAAGACCTCTCTGGCGCCGTCGCTTCGAGCCATCGGTCAAGCAGGTCGCCTAGGCTACCGAGGTACTTCAATACGCCACCTGGAGGGATGCGAGAGTGGCCGAATCGGACGGTCTCGAAAACCGTTGTGGGCTCACGCCCACCGTGGGTTCAAATCCCACTCCCTCCGCCAAGTAGCGTCAGGTTAGAACCCTGGCCAGCAGAAGGTTGACCAGGGTTTTCTTGTCTCTGCGACCGCGGGGCTCGGCCATCACGGTAACCCAATGGTTTCATCGGTGATTGGAACAGGCGTCGGTCGCAACGGGGTGGTAGCCGGAACAGTGCCGGCTCGAACAAGCCGTAAATATCAATGCGTGGCAGAGCCTTTTGCGCTCCCCGGCAGCTAACAGCCCCATGCGGCCAAAGTCGACTTGCAGCTCTTGGCCCGGCTGGGGGTCGGCCACGGCCACGGCCTTGGTGCCCGCCCCGCAGCCCTCGACGGCGAAGCGGGCCAGGGTCCGGTAAGGGACCGCCACGCCTTGGCGGGCCAGCAGGTCGTGGATCTTCTTTACGTTCAGGCCGTCTTCGACCCAGTCCTTTATGCGCTTTTCCTCGCCAGCCAGCACTCGCCAGGCCGCCCCGTGGCCGTCTGGGCGGACAGGGCGGACAGCCTCGCAGACCTGGCCTATCAACTCGTCGCTCAGCTGGGACTCGTCGCCGTTGCGCACAACGCCCAGCTCCCTGGCCGCTACGATACCTACTACTGGGCCGTGTACTATGCCGACATAACCGGGGACAACCCAGGTTGTACGACGACGGGTGCATGGGGGCCGTTTTGGGAGTTCCATGTCAACCTTCATGTCCAGGACTCCAACGACCCGACCGACTCGTTAGCGTCGGCGACGGTCGACCTCGCGAGCGGTGGCCTCAGCTACACCGAGCAAGCGCCGTCGTTCACCACCCCCGGCGGGCCGGTCGGGTTTAGCTTTACGTATAACTCCCGCGCCGAGCCCAACTTCGGCCTGACTACAGCCGTATACCAAAACCCCGAGGATCTCGCACCGGAGCCTAACAATTGGCCTCAGGAGGTTAGCCAGGCCCCAGAGGAGCTGTGGAGCGGCACCGAGCCGGGTGTTGTCTACCCGGAGTTCCTCACTGCGGGCGCAGCTAACCTTGATGGCACGGGCTGGTACGTCGTTTCCTACACAGGCCTTCTAGCCTTACCGGCGGGCAACTGGGTACTCCAGCTGTCTGCCAACCCCGGAGATGTCCAGTACTACAACAACGCCGACCAGTACGTCACTACGTACCCCGAGACAACCCTTTGGCTCGGGACGCCGACATCGTCGTCACCAACGGCGCAAGTGCTGGGCAACGGCTACTCGGTCAACACCACGAACTACAGCTACACCTCGAACGGCAAGCCCGTGACCTTTGGCCTGCAAGCTGTTGCCGACGGTTCCGATTCCGCACCCATGCTCGAAGCCGAGCCGTCCGGGGGCAGCTTCGCCGCTCTGCCATCATCGTGGTTCAGCTCTGCATCTGCGGTCCTGCCCGATGGCTGGTCGGAGTCCTCCGACGGGCTCATCGATACCGACTACAACTACCTGAGCGCGAGTTCCAACTCTGTGGTCATTTACGACTCGTCCGGCGAAGCACATACATGGAACTGGACCGGCTCGGGTTATTCCGCGCCCCCCGGCGACCAAGGAACCCTCACCCACAACTCCGACGGCAGTTGGACCGTGGTTGCCGACGATGGCTACACCTACCAGTTCAGCCCGGCCGGACAGCTCGCCTACACCACCGAGCCAACCGACGACCAACACCAGGGTTCACCCACTTTTTACTACTCCACGCCAGTGACGGGCCTGGCTTCCAGGCTCACCGCAGTAGTCGATGCCGCTGGCCGGGGGCTCAGCCTGATTTACGGCGGCAACGACCAGTGCCCGACCGCATCGGGCTTCGATGCCGACGCCCCCCCAGACATGCTCTGTGAGATCAATTACGACCCGTCCTCCTTGCCATCGGGAGCAACATCGGGTTTCGAGGCCGGTACGACCGACATTTACTACTCGAGCGGCCATATCGCGGCAATTACAGAGCCGGGAGAGGCCGGGGTCAATAGCGTCGGGTCACCGACGACCACTTTCAGCTGCACCAACTACACCTTGGACTCCGGCACCTATTCTGACCGCACCCAGATGACCGAGACCAATACGAGCACCAGCCAGACAACCGCTTCGACCTATTGCTATGGCAGCGACGACCAACTGACCTCCTACCAGTCCGAGGTCGAGGCCGGGACCTACCCCGTGACCGTGACAACTCCTAGCTACGACAACGACGGCAACACCTCGGGTACCGAAGCAGGAAGCGCCGCCACGAGCTCCAGCTATTCGCTTACCGGTTCTTACAGTTTCCCTGCTGGCGAGGAATCGAACTGGACGGTCCCATCGGTCGCGGGTAGCACCGTGGGGGTCAGCGTCAGTGGGGCCGGCGGTGGCACGAGCGGGCCGACACCTGCCTCAGGTAGCGGCAGTGGGGCGGTGGCCCAACAAGCGGGCAACCCCGGAGGCCCTGGGGGCGTTGCCCAGGCATCGCTCCCTGTGACCTCAGGCGAGTCGCTCACAGGATATGTCGCCGGCCAAGGTGGCTCCACCAGTACCAGCACCGGTGGTGGCAGCGGCTGGGGTTACGCCGAAGGTGGCAACGGCGGGAACAACTACCTAACAGGCGAGGGTGGTGGCGGTGGCGGAGGAGCCTCAGCTGTGCTCGCCAGCGGCTCGCTCGCCCTCGAAGCGGGCGGGGGTGGTGGAGGGGTCGCCGACACGCTTTACAACCAAGCCGGCAACGCTTGGGACGGGCAAGTGTTGACCGCGGGCAACGGTGGCAACCCAGATGGCGGCAACGGTGCCGGCCTTGGGCCCTCCGACGCACCAGGGGCGACACAATCAAATGACGGGTACGGCGAGTTCCTATCGACGGGCTACAACGGCGCCAACGATACGACAGGCAATAACGACGGCTACGGCGCGACGGCTGACTACGGCGGCGGGGGCGGGGGCGGGGGCGGCTACTACGGCGGCGCGGGCGGTTACTCGCTTGGGATCCTTTATCCCGGCGGGGGGGCCGGCGAAGACGTAAGTTACCCCGCCGGCGGCGGCGGGTCGTCTTGGACTGCCAGCTCGACGAGCGATACCCGCTACTCCGTCGCTCCCAGCGTTGCCAATGGCTCGGTCACGGTCAGCTGGAACAACCCGGTACCGAGCGTCCCGGACACGACCAACGAGAGCTTCACTTACGACGCCCAAGACCAAGTCGTGTCGATAACGACCCCGAGCGAGGTCATCACCTACGTCCGGGACGCCCAAGAACGCGTGGTACAGCGTGAAGTCACCACCAGTGGCACCCTCACCGAAGACGACCTCTACGGGTACGCAGGTGACGGGCCCTCGCCCGCATCGATTACTAACGCACTGGCCTCCGGTGGCGGCACCACGACCACGACAGCTGGGACCACGACGACTACCCACGCCACGACGACCACGATGTCTGGGACAACTACCACTACTGGGTGTTCCTCCTCGTCGATAACAGCTGTCGGCAGCCTTGCTGAGAAGTTCGGCTCCAACACGCTGTCGGTGTCGCCGGTCACCACCGGTGACATAGAAGCCCTCGCCATACAGGGCCAGCCAGAGAGCAGCCCGGTCGTATCGAGCGTGAGCGGCGGCGGTGTGACTACCTGGTCCAAGGCGATCGCCTACCCGGGCAGTGCCACGAGTTCTGACATAGAGATCTGGTGGGGCAAGATCACGTCCACTGGCTCCTCCACCATCACCGTCACCTGGACCGGATCCAACCCGACCTACCGGGAGCTCGACGCCCACGAGTTCAGCGGTGGGTCCGGGGCCACCTGGTCGGTGGACAAGACCGGGGACGCCTCTAATTCGACGGCGACGTCGTACAACATGGCGTCGCTCACCCCTTCGGGTACCGGCGAGCTGTACTTCGGCTTAGCCGCGGTGGGAGGAGACACGGCCACGGCCGGCTCCACCTCGGGGGTCACCTACAACGTCGACGACAACGGCAACCTGCTTGCCTACGACACCAACGTCAGTGCTGCCCTGGGCCCCGCCGGCAGCCAGACCGGCGGCACCGGGGTCGACTCTGCGGCGGCGCTGTTCATTGCCTCGAGCGGTTCCTGTGGCGGCACCACGACCACGACAGCTGGGACCACGACGACCACCCACGCCACGACCACCACCACGGCGACCACGACGACAACGTCTGGGAGCGGTGCCAGTGGGTCGATCACCTACATGGTCAACCTGACGGGGGGAGTGCTCCTGGAGGTCACCGGAAGTACCGAGACGTGGTACTACCCGAACCTGGAGGGTGGTACGGCGGCGGAGGCCAACTCTATGGGGTCGGCCGTGGGGGGCATAACCCTTTACGACCCGTTCGGGAACGCGCTCACATCGTTGCAGAGTGACAGCCCCGATGGCCTGGCTTACGGCTTCGAAGGCAAGCACGGCATAGGCACTGACACAGATGCCGGTGGCATTGTCCTCATGGGAGCACGGCTCTACAGCGCGGCCACTGGGCGCTTTTTGCAGGTGGACCCTATCTACGGTGGCTCCTGCAACGCGTACGACTACGTGTGCCAAGACCCGGTAAACGCGAGTGACCTGAGCGGGCAAGGTTTGTTTGACGACATTATGAGATTCCTTGGGATAGAGCGCCCGGCATTGAAACTTCTCCACTCAGCCGAGACGATCAAGGGGGGAAACCTCGGCGCTTATAATTATTGGTCGTCGAAATCTACTGATGAGATAGTCGACTCCCTCAAGCCGGGAGCAGTGGACGAGGCGGGCCAATCGATTTCATTGCTCATCAAGCCGGATGGGACTATTTTGGATGGTAACACTCGGATTCTCATCCTTGAAGAACGCGGTTTTGACATAAACAAGCTTCCCGCTGAAGTGGATACCCTTTTCGGCACCGAAATAGATCCGGAGTTCGGGCCTGAGGAGCCGATGGGAGGCTTCGCGCCGGAGGATCTAGGTGACGGCTAATTCTCAGGGACGACGCTCTGCTGGGCCCGATGTGATCAGAGAACTAGACACCCCAGCGCTTGTCCTTATGGAGGGAGAGGCGCGGGACCAAAATTTCAGCCAGAGGCTCCAAGTGGAATGGGTTCGTAGGCACGTGGCCGAAGGCGGTACGCATATCGCGCAAGTAGCTCTGGAGGTTGCAGCACAGAAACTCCCTCCGCGATCTCCCCACTGGCGACTCCTGGTGTTGCTTAGTATGCGCGACGGTCGTCTAGCGTTGAGCCTGCTCGACTGCGTGCCGGAAAGCTTTCTTGAGAACTCGCGTGCCGTGCCAGACGATACCAAGCAGGACGTTAAAGATGCCCTTTCGGGCGCAATGAGCCTTGCCGACTGGGAAAGGTCGTTACTCGATTACTGACGTCAGACGGTGACTTGATGCTTGTAGAGGAAGTTCTCACGCGCCGGGGGCCCCGAAGCTCCTGGACGGCCTGGCGCCGCAGGCGCCGGGGCAGCCCCGGCTCCTAGCGGTTGGCCGTGACGCTCAGTTGAACCCGCCAGCTAGGGCTTTCAGGCGGCTCTTGGCCACCAAGCCGTCGAGCACGCTCACCAAAGCAGTGAGGTCGGCCTCGGGCAGCTCGGCCACTTGGCTCAAGCGGTCCCCGAGAGCGTTCTCGGCAGCTCGCAGGCGCCGTCGGGGAACGTCTTCGAAGACCAGGTAGTCCAGGCTGATGTCGAGCACCTCGGCTATGCGGGCCAGCACGTCCAGCGATGGGGTGATCCTGCCGTTTTCGTAACGGCTGACCTGGCGGGCGTCGGTGCCCACCTTGTCGGCCAGCTCACCCTGGGACCAGCCCATCTCCTTGCGCAGCTCCTTTACCCGCTCACCCAGTGGTATGCCGAGGCCTCCATAGTCGTCACCTGGCCGCCATTGTGCTGCCCCAAGGAGCTGTTCCCCTGCCACGACTGGCCTAAGGTGTTGCCATGTAGTGCGCTTCATGGCATATGACAATGCCACAACATGACAACAAAGAATTTTCTCGACGAGGTGAGCGGTGGCCAGGGCCCCCGATGAGGAAATAAGGTGACCTTGGCCGGCGGCCATGCCTACTCTGGTCAGGTGAGCGTGAGCGTCAGTGTGGAGCTGCCGGAGGAGATCGCGGCCCGTGCTCGTCGTCGCGCTGACGAGCGCGGAGTGAGCATCGACCAGGTCGTCACCGAAGCGCTTGCTGCTCAGCTCCCCGACGAGGCCGACCACGACTTGCCCGCCGGTGGTGGCTATGACGCGCTGGAGGCCTTCATCGGCTCCGGCTCCTCAGGGCGCCGTGGGC
>Ga0302325_10003944_pt1 | contig 34596 bp, 25 predicted proteins | sample Palsa_T0_2_FD_201948 | JGI IMG/M metagenome (GOLD analysis project Ga0302325, IMG submission 201948) | Peat permafrost microbial communities from Stordalen Mire near Abisko, Sweden - Palsa_T0_2 | ecosystem: Environmental > Terrestrial > Soil > Palsa > Peat permafrost | place: Sweden: Abisko...
CGTTTCAATCCACGCGCCCGCGCGGGGCGCGACCGGCCCTGACCTACGCCACCCTGGGAATGGGCATGTTTCAATCCACGCGCCCGCGCGGGGCGCGACCCCTAAGCATAACTATTCTCTCGTATATTGCTGTTTCAATCCACGCGCCCGCGCGGGGCGCGACGTAAATTGCCACATTGCTGAGGGTCTCCACTTTGTTTCAATCCACGCGCCCGCGCGGGGCGCGACTCGTCTAAACTGAGCACTTCCCGGTCAACATAACGTTTCAATCCACGCGCCCGCGCGGGGCGCGACGATCAACAATTGCATCGGCAGCGGCAATCACCTGTTTCAATCCACGCGCCCGCGCGGGGCGCGACCCGGCGCTCTCGCTGATGGTGACGAACGGGTAAGTTTCAATCCACGCGCCCGCGCGGGGCGCGACGGTACGTGAGCAGATTGGTAGCGCGTCCCGCATCGTTTCAATCCACGCGCCCGCGCGGGGCGCGACCAGTTCTTGGGCGAAGTCAGCGATTACAGCAACGTTTCAATCCACGCGCCCGCGCGGGGCGCGACACTACCTGGACTGTGCTGTTACAAGTGACGCTATTGTTTCAATCCACGCGCCCGCGCGGGGCGCGACCTACGGCTAGTGTCACTCCTGGATTGCCTGCACAGTTTCAATCCACGCGCCCGCGCGGGGCGCGACATGAGCATGGCCAGCGCGTTGCGATCCCGCGCCCGGTTTCAATCCACGCGCCCGCGCGGGGCGCGACTCGTCTGGAAACCCAATGTTTAATAGGGTTTGAGTGTTTCAATCCACGCGCCCGCGCGGGGCGCGACGCGTGGTCAGAAGCCAATGGTGGCGATATCGGACGTTTCAATCCACGCGCCCGCGCGGGGCGCGACAAGCCCAAGGGAACTGGGGGTCAGGTCCGTGATGTTTCAATCCACGCGCCCGCGCGGGGCGCGACTGGAGTGGTCGCTTGATTCAAGGCCACACGAAAGTTTCAATCCACGCGCCCGCGCGGGGCGCGACTCGTTATCCCGTAAGTAAACCACGCAATACAACCGTTTCAATCCACGCGCCCGCGCGGGGCGCGACAACACCCCGTTAATTACCGCCGCTTCACATTGGTGTTTCAATCCACGCGCCCGCGCGGGGCGCGACGGGTCCAGCCTGTCACACATTGCTATGGTGATCGTTTCAATCCACGCGCCCGCGCGGGGCGCGACCTAGAGTAGAATTTGCGTTAGTTACGCCGGTATTGTTTCAATCCACGCGCCCGCGCGGGGCGCGACGCGGCAGCTACCTGCAGCAACTTCAGGTGTCGTTGTTTCAATCCACGCGCCCGCGCGGGGCGCGACGTTCCAATTCACCGTACTCCTCATCGGTGACGTGTTTCAATCCACGCGCCCGCGCGGGGCGCGACGCGGCAACGTGGCGCTTGGTAGCTGGATTCTGCTGTTTCAATCCACGCGCCCGCGCGGGGCGCGACGCGGCAAGCCGCCATTTGCTTCGCTCGGAACAGTGTTTCAACCCACGCGCCCGCGCGGGGCGCGACGGGCAAATCCAGAATTTTTACAGGATTGGCTCCAGTTTCAATCCACGCGCCCGCGCGGGGCGCGACGCTCGATCGGGTAATCAATCAAGCGAACACGCCCGTTTCAATCCACGCGCCCGCGCGGGGCGCGACGCTACAGAGCCAGGAGTTTTTAGGACAGCTTGGCGTTTCAATCCACGCGCCCGCGCGGGGCGCGACCAAAGAGTCAAGCTGAAACCAGAGAAGCACAATGTTTCAATCCACGCGCCCGCGCGGGGCGCGACTGTAGGCGCTGCGGATCATGGCTTCCCCATGACGGTTTCAATCCACGCGCCCGCGCGGGGCGCGACTGGCGGGGCGCCAGGAGGCTTGCGGCGCATCGACAGTTTCAATCCACGCGCCCGCGCGGGGCGCGACCCGCTGGTAGAAATGGGCTAGTCTGGTAGTGTGCTGTTTCAATCCACGCGCCCGCGCGGGGCGCGACAAATATCGAAAGCGGATGTGCCGCAGATAGACATGTTTCAATCCACGCGCCCGCGCGGGGCGCGACCCTGGCGATCGGAGAATCCCTTGGCGTACAACGCGTTTCAATCCACGCGCCCGCGCGGGGCGCGACAGCTATATCTCTAAGTATCTCTCTCTTAAGGACTTTAGACGTGAAGATCGCGCACCTACAGCTCCGCCCGTTAAACGAGAGTCTGGTTGGGACCCGGCCATTTCACTTATCGTCTTTATTTCCAATACCTTGACTGGTTGCGCGAAGGCGCGGGTCTGGAATGGTAGCTTACGGTACGCGAAATAGTTTTACGTGCCGCCCAAAGGTTCAATCAGGTGATCAGCGGACCCTCAGGATCATAGCCAACCTTGCTTCCATGATGCTCCACACGACTGCGCGATTGGTCGCTAAGGAAATAGAAGCGTAGACTGTCCGTTGCGGCTTGAAACTCGCTTAGCAGTGTGGCGCGAAGCTTAGTCCACTGTGCTGGGTCTACCCAACACTCGAACACCGAGTGTTGCACCCGTTGCCCATAATTTTCGCACGCACGCGCTACTCGGCGGAGGCGGCGCCGACCGGCTGCGTCCTCGGTGTTCACGTCATAAGCCACGACGATCAGGATCATCGAATGTCACCGCCACAAGAAACACGGATATGCTTCGAGGTCTCCCCGGAGGAATCGCGCAAGCAGTGTCGCCTGTAGATGGGGAATAAGGCCAAAGGTAGCTCGCTCTTCCAGAAATGGATGGAGGATTTCCTCTTGTTTGCGTTTCTGCCACGCCACCAAGACCTGCTTCCTGGTGTCATTATCCATCACCATCGCGCCTGTCTCCTGTTGGCGAAAGCCGCCTGCGCTCACTTGGCGGCGGTTGATCAAACTCAGTACCAGGCGGTCTGCCAGCACGGGTCTGAGTTCTTCGGTCAGGTCCAGGGCGAGACTAGGGCGGCCAGGACGTTCCCGATGCAAGTAACCCACGGCTGGATCGAGACCCACAGCTTCCAGCGCGCCGGCGATATCGTGCGTGAGGAGGGTATACACGAACGAAAGTAGCGCATTGATTCGATTAAGGGGCGGTCGGCGGCTCCGGCCATGGAAGAAGAACTGGTCCTTCTCCACAGTGATCAAGTGATCGAAGACCGAGAAGTACTCGCGGGCTGCATCACCTTCATGGCCTCGAATCGAATCCAACCCGGACGCGCGTTGCACGTCCTCGTAGATGCGCGCGAGTCTCAGGGCAGCGCCATCCAGTTGTGCGGTTTCGGGCGCCTCACTCTGCCGCTCACGGGCGGCGCGCAGGACCACGGTGCGGCAATTCGCGATCTTCGCCAGTACGATGGATTGCGCAATGGCTGCGCTCAACTGCTCAGTATCCGAAGCGCGATACTGAGCGCGGCGCAGCAGCACGTTGCCACTCACAGGGCCCTGCACCCGCGCCAGGAACCGCCCGTGCTCCGTGAGAAACGAAATTCCCACTCCGGATTCGGCGGCAAGACTCATTAGAAACGAACTGCACGACACCTGTCCGAAACAGACAATTCCAGACAGCGTATGGATTGGGACCCTTAGCCTGACCTCGTCTTCGTGCCGCACCGAGACTGTTTCCCCGTCTCGCGATAAATAGGAGCCCTGGGTCGTGACGTAAAGCGTGTTCAGCAGAGGTTTCATGGTATGAGTCAAGGTGAATTAGCGTGGATCGAGAGCGCTCTTCAAGTATTCCGCCACGCGTCCCGAATGGGAAAGTGGTTGAGGATGGCAGTCTTCGACAAGCGAACAGCTCTTGCATGCTTTGGCGAACACGGGTGGAGGAGTGGAGCGCAGGTCGAAAAGGAGATGCATACGAGCTGCAAGCGCTTCGGTGCGGGCGCGCAGTTCGGGTGTGAATTCGACGGGTTGGCGCCGTCGCGTCCCACCATCGTAAATGGCACCCGTGGCGACGAAACACCCCAGCATCTCTTCGAGACACAGGGCCTGAGCGCAAAGCTGAACGTGGTAAGCCTTACTTCCGGCCTTGTCGCGGCTACGTTTGTATTCGATGGGAAATGCCGTCCAGAGGCCCCGATGGCCATGCAACCGGATGCCGGTAGCGGATGGCTGGAACTCCACGATATCGGCCTGACCAGTGAGTCCAAGGCGTAAGGAGTGGATCAGCAGAGTCCGGCGGATCAGCGCTTCCGGACGAGATTCGATCTCGCCTGAGTGAGCCCTTTCGTGTAGGGCGTTGCCTTCCGCGGTAAACCGATTGTCACTCCAGATGGATTCAATCTGAACCAGCGCCCAGCGTCGTTCGCAGAAGGCCAAATGCTGTAAGCCGGATATCGGAAGTAGATCCGATTCTGCGAATCCAGAGGGTTTCACGCGACAACACCCAGTGCTAGGGTGTTGAGAAGTTCGACCCCAGGCGGGAGAGAGGCTGGGTCAGGCCCAGACACCACGTAATCATCGATGGAACGGGGGACTTCGGTGCCGACCTTCAGTTTCGCTTTTACGGATTCGAAAAGGCGATGGGCTGGAGCTTCGCCAAGAGCCGAGCTGTGCCTGAACACGAATAAGCGGCGGGCAGCCATGAGCCCGCGTGCAGCCGACCGATCGATGTCGAACATATTTTCCAGCGCTTTCCACACCAGATCGAGATCCTCATTCGAGAAACCGGTCTGCTTGGCGAAGACTGGATTGATGAACCCGTGGGCTCGATAAAGACCGTACGCCACGGTATGTTTGCGGCCAAAAGTACCCGTGCCGGATTTGATGTCCTTCTCGCCGGTGAAGGCCTGACGGGAGATGGTGTGTTCGGTGGTGAAGATGCGATCCACGGAGCGGGAAAAGGTGAGTTGCAGCGGGCCTCGCACCTGACCGCAGTTGAAGTTTGTGGTGCTCATCACGGCGCCAAAGGTGCGGACGTCGAAGAAGTTCGCGCACATCCAAGCGCGCGCCTTCTGAATATCGGACGGTTTGGTGTCCTTGCCAGCCGGGGCGATTTCTCCCTTCAGATGCTCGTAGGGTCGCTCTTGGCGGCTTTCCAGCGTGTTGCCTGCGAGAACGAATACGTCATAGCCCTTTGCGATTACGCCGTTGTGTTGCTGGCACTGGTAGACGTAGTCGCGGATCTTGCGTTTCAGGCAGACGTCTGAAACGAGCCCTTGGAAGGTCTCCGGATCGATGCGGGGGCTGTTGTCGGCATCGGGATCGCCGTTCGGGTTGCCGTCGGTGCAATCGAAAAAATAGACGAAGTCGTAACGATTTGCAACAATGCTCATGAGATTACTCGTCCTCCTGTAATTCTGCGTTGTCGGATGATGGGGCTTGCTGGTGCTTGTGCGCTTTCGCGGCTGCCACGTGCTCGGCTCGCTGGTGATGGTAACCGAGCACAAACCGGCCTTGTCCGTCCAAGTCCAGACTGGTTGGGAAGTGGCAACCGGATTCCCGTTCGATACTGCCAAGAATGTCCTGGAGTTGCTGCTCCAGCCGCACCATCGCTCCGCGCTTGTCGCGCCTTAGCTTGCGAAGGTGCTTTTGGCCAAGGTCGGCCAGCTTCGGAAACGCCAGCGCTGGACGGGTCGAAGCCAGTGAATAGTACCTGTCCGCAACCGTTTGGTTGACCTTTGTCTCGCCGGCTGAGTTGTATTGGATGGACTCGTAAATGGCCAGCAGTCTGCCGCAAAGATACGCGGGGTGCTGTTCGCGCAGGTCCAGAGCTTCGGTCATCAGTGATTCTCCTTTCGTTCGTATCCGGTCGTTCAAGCACAGGCGGACGAGCCCGATCCTGTGAGGATCGAGCCGCTCCTTTTTCTCGACACGTAAACGCGCCAGTGCAGCGGTGAGTATTCGATAGCCGAGCGGCTGGGCCTGGCCTTCAATGGCGCGCCGCAGTAGTGCCAGGGTGCGATCTGACGGCGGTTTCCCCTCACGGTCGAGCGCGGCAAGAAGTTGCCATAGTTTAGGAGGAGGTGCAATGGCAGCAGAGTACACGTCCATAATTTGCTGGCCGGCGAACCACTCTTTGAGGTTTGCTTTCACATGGCCGAGCGAATCCGACACCCAATAACGGATTAGCATACGAGCGCCGTTGGCGCTGAAGCCTGCCATGTAGAACTGGTTTGGGTCCGGATCGACTCTGGGATCGAGCCCCAGTAACGCGTTCACCTGCGCCTCGTCGGCCTGATCGACTACCGCCATGGGATCGAAGCCCGAGGCTTCCCGTGTCCAGAAGACGAAGGCAACTCCTGCGACATCGCGTCGATGTCCGTTGTCGCGCCTCAGTAGATGGTTCAGGGCAAGCACATAGGCCATAGCGCGATCCGGCGCCACAGGACTATTCGCGTTTTGCTCCCACCCGTATGACTGGAAAGCTTCCTTATCAAATGACATCAACGATACGCCAGCAGCTTGGCCGCCAAGCCCCAGGCCTTTGATCTTTTCGTGAGTTGGCGCGATGGGACCGATACGGCCTGAAATTAGACATTGGCCGGGACCTGACTTAGCGGTGCGACTCCCCGAAGCAGCGGCGTAGTGCGTTCGCCAGTAGCTGCGAACTGCGGCACGCTGCACAACTGGACCGTTCACCGAAAGAGCGATTATGGCGCCGGGCTTCGCATCCCTGAGCGCAACTCGCGCCAGTTCCACCTGATCCCGTCGATCGTAGAATCGAGAACATGCTTCCAGCGCTCCGTCTTTCGTGGCAGTTGCGGCGGTCCGGACGAGATTGGCGAACGCTTGATGACGTTCGCGGTTGTTCTCTTCCTGACCTTTGGTTGTCCATGGACCCGCCCCCAACACGTACTTGACGTCGTCGGCGGCCAGAAGAGGATAGAGGCCGGCATTGCGTGGGACCGGGGAGCGTGGAACCAGCAGCGGAATCGGGTGGGAGACAGTTTTCTTCCCCCGGACTGCCTGCGCCAACCGTGGAGTAACGTTCAGAAAGGCTCCGGAATCCCCGATCTCAATCAGGTAGGGAACCGGCTTCTCTTCCCAGGCTTCGTCAGCTAATTGATCGACAAGTTCACGGTCCGCATATTCGGCTAGCGCCTGTACGAGCATTGAAGGACCTCCTGGCGTTGCGTCGGATCGCTAAGGACTATATCCGGCCGTGTGTTCATAATGCCGTTCTCCAGTCGGGCCGAGAAGAAGACGGGGTGGTTGCCCTCTGGCCGAAACACCACGTCGTAGAGCATCGGGCCGAGGTCTTCTGAAACCGGCAGCGGGATGTCTGTTTCGGGGGCCATTTCAAAGCGGGCCGCAAATTCGCGGCAGCCAAGTGCCGGCTGCTGGAAGCACTGGCCTTTCTCAGCACGGCGCTTAAATATGGCGCTGTACTTCTGTGGCGTGTTATCGCCGCCTTTGTCGAAGACCACCGGATACGCATGGATCACATAGGACACATCGCGCAGCATCAGGGTGTTACGAGGCGTTCCCTCCGTGTTCGCCCCTGCGCCGGCAGCCAAGGGTTGGTAGGAGGATGGATCGCCCATCCAGCGTTTCACAGCCATCGGCGATAGTTTGCTCTGAACTTCATTCCGGCGGACCGAGATGTAGTGGATAGGTTTGAGCAAACTGATGCTCGTGACTACCCACCTCATCTCCGGTTTCCAGCAGATGCAATCGAGGATGTTTCGGGCGGCCGAAGGCGTTGGCATGGGATACGAAGTCCGCTCCACTTTAGCTTCGGGACGGGTAAAACAGGCGAACTCACCCGAGATTTTGAGGCGAATCGAATGTTCATTCATTATCTTGATCTTCCAATAACAAAACCTATAGTAAGATAAAACACATCTCTCGAAAAGGCAAGAAGAAAAGAGCAATTTTTCTTTTTGAGAACCGCCCGTAGAGGTTGAAGCCGATGGGGCGTGGATTGAAACTTGTTCTTGGAAGATCAGATTTAAAAACTGAAAGAGGCGCTGGGCGCGCCTCTTTCAGCAGATCAACTGCTCCGGATTAAGTGAAGTGCGCAGACCGGTCTCCGAATCGTAAGCCGCCTTGGAGGCCTCCCATAGGTTGCCTCCGGACCCGATTGCAGACAACACTGAGTTGCGAGCAACCTCGAACTCCCACGGGTACAAACCCACTGTAAACCGCTGCAATTTTGACCTCAGTTCCGCGGTGAGAATTCCGATGGGGCGGAGCGTGTCGATCAGGTGTTGCCCTTCGCCATAGGGGATCAGCACGTCCTGGGTGCGCGAGCTGATCATTTCAAACTCAGATGCGAGGGTTTTGAACTCCGCCTTTTTTCGCATTGACTGAAACGTCGCGCCGAGGTCCGCACCCTCATTGTAATAACGCTCGTAGAACTCCGCCATCCGATTCAAATCGTCCGGCTGTATCGAGTGGCGCTTTGCCGCTGTATAAGTGATTCCCGTAGCGTTCTCGTAATCATTCGGAGGCAAGCGGCGGTCCTTCGGAAGGAATACGATCAAACGACCCGCCGGGGCACCCAGTGCGGCGGTCAGCTTCCCGGCACGGTCCGCGCGGCCGGCGACCTGAATGATAGCATCAAGCGGACCAAGGGCGCGGAAGGCTATGGGGAAGTCGATATGCACTCCGGCTTCGATCAGTTGGGTTGAAACCACCAGGCACGCCTGCCCATCCTTGAGCCGTCGCCGAATCGTCGCAATCTTATCCAGCCGATGGGCGGGGCACATTCGTGTGGAAAGGTGAAACAGTTCTTCCGGTGATCCTTGTTTGCCAGCGGCAAGGACCTGAAACAACCGCATGGCGTGGTCGCGCAAATTGACAACACAGAGTGCTTGCCGATGCTCTAGCATCCAGTCCGCAACTTCAGGCCAGTCCACGGGATCGGAGATCCGCCAGTCGATAGTGACACGGCGAAGCCGCCTGTGTAATGAGTCGGGGTCGGAAATGATTTCTCGAAGAGTCCCCTTCGGCCAGCGGGGGTCCTTCCGGTCGTGGGGATCCGTTTTCTCGAAGGCCGGCTTTGTAGCGGTCGAGAGTACGAATGTGCACCCCCAGCGATCGCTGAGTTCCTTCATCATGTCAAGCAGAACCGCAAGGAGAGGACGCGGGAGCACCTGGACTTCATCCAGGATGACGATGGACCGCGCGATGTTATGCACACGCCTCAGATCTGACGGGCGGTTTGAAAACAAACTCTCGAAGAAACGCACGCTAGTGGTAACCACCATGGGAGCGTCCCAGTTTTCGGTGGCAGGCCGCCGAAAAGGCTGTTCGTAGTGTTGTTCTACGTCCTCCGCGGGCGCGAAGTGTTTTTTATCCCTTTCAACCAATCGCTCGAAAGACCCGGAGTGATGCTCGAGTATCGCGTCCTTCCCAAATACGTCGGCATAGACTTGCGCATTCTGCTCAATGATCGACAGATATGGAATGACGATGATAATGCGGCGGTAGCGTTCCGGTTTGAGAGCTGCTCGCCTGAGAGCAAACGCCATCGCTGAAAGGGTTTTTCCTCCTCCCGTAGGAGCGGAGAGTGAAAGCAATCGCTCCGGATAAGTTGCGGCGGCCAGGCAGTCATCCAGAATCTCACGGCGAGCGGATGCTACGATTTGGGAGCTGTCGGGCTCCAGGTTATGGATGTACTGCATTAGGGTCTCCAGGCGGTCTCCCGCGCGGAGTTGCACCTGTTGCGGCGCTCGGCCAGCCGAATCCAAACGGTCCGCGTCCACAAGGCAGCTAAAGAGCATGCGAGTGAACAGATCGAAGCGCTCCTGAAGGTTCTCCAATTGGGGTGCGGGAGCTTCCAGCAATTGCCGCACTGCAATTGAATCGTGCATTGCGCGTTCGATAAGTTGTACGGCGACGCCGGATGCCGCCTTCACTCTTTCCTGAAGGGAAGATCCGCCGCCGAGTTTGTCTGGCATGCCCGCATGATGGCCTGCGATTGCGAGCGCAATGTGCACTGCTTTGAGACCTATGGCACCATACTGACCTGCATGTGCAATCGCCGCCCCGTGGATGGCATGCGGACAACGTCCCACTCCAGTGCGAATCATCCGCTGAAAGCCGTCTTGATACTTCCCCACATCGTGCAGCAGGCCCGACCATTCCGCGAGATCGTGAAAGTGCGCGTCCTCTGGAGCTGCACGCGATGCCAGGTTGCGGGCGAGCCCTCCGACGTTGTCGAGATGTTCCGCGAGTGGCTGCCACTTCGCCCTAGGATGGTCTTCGGCGAGGCCGTCGGGATCGGAGTGCGCCCAGAACTGCATGTCTCTAAAGGTACTACGCTTGGCGGCTTCGGAAGCGTTTGTTGGTTGCAGTGGGTTGTAAATCCCAGATAGGCTGTACTGATTACTTTAACACATTGCAGCAAAGTGCTTTCATAACATAAATGCAGAGGATTTTGAGCAGGGTGCCCGGCTCGGGCACGCCGATCGCAGACTTCTACTTCCCAGGACCGCGAATACCCAGACGATCGCACGGAGCGTCCATGAGATTCTGAGCCACCCCCAGATACCGCTCGGTGGTCTGGATCGATGCATGGCCGAGGGAAAGTTGAATCTGTTCGACAGGCGCCTGGCCCGTGTGCGCGAGTTTGGCAAAAGTGCGGCGCACGTCGTGGGGCGCGAGCGCCGTCCCCAGCTCCCTGCCGTATGCTGCGACGACCGCATAGATCGACTGGGCGCGCATGCCCTGCCCGGTGATGCGGTCGCCCTTGTTCACGGCGCCGAGCACCAGACCCTCGGAGAAGCGAGCGGCTGCCAGCCATGCATCCACCGCAGCCTTCGCCCAGGGCGGCATGGGAACGGTCCGGATGCGGTTCCCCTTGCCCGTCAGGTCCACAATGCACCAGCGGCCGTCGCGCTGCTGAATGTCTTCGATCCGCAGCGCGGCGAGTTCCTGCCGGCGCAGGCCGCAGCCCACCAGCAGAGCGAGCAGCGCGCGATCGCGCTTCCCCTTTTTGGTTTTGGAGTGGGGTAGATCGAGGAGCCGTTGTCGCGCTGTACTTTAAGAATGGAATCGCGCTTGAGTGTTTCCAATAGTTTCCATCGGTTCGATACAACGATTCGTTGCGCTTAACCTCCGGATTGCGGGACTTAAGCATCGGACTGTTCGCAGACCGATTTTCACGAAACCATCGCCTGATCGTCATTGCACTTTATCAGTGGAATGGTTCACTAGATCCATTGGTTCAGAGGGCCAGTCATGCGTAAACCTATCACCTGGCACAATGCGTTGCCCGAGGATTGGGAATTGGCTCGTCAACGGGAGGCGGTCATCCGTCCCCTGGCGGTACAGCTGTCTCTGACGCCTGCGATTATCAGTGAGACGGCTCACAAGCTCAACCTGGGGCGGAGTCTGGTTTATCAGCTCGTCGCACAATATCGAAAGCGTCCACAGACTTCCACATTACTTCTCGGTCGCAGCGGCCGCCCGCGAGGCCTACGTATCCTGGAACCCGAGCGTGAAGCCCTGATCCAGGCTGCGATTCAACAGTATTACCTCACCAGGGAACGGCCGCGGGTCGCAGATCTTATGCGTGAAATTGGAGCGGTCTGCCAGCAACGAGGCCTGCAACCACCGAACTTCCGCAGTGTGAAGCGACGCCTCGACAGTCTCGACCCGAGCCTCGTTATGAAGGAGCGCATGGGCGGAAAGGCGGCAGACTCCGTTTTTAAACCGGTTGGAGTCCCCGGGACGAGGGCAACCCTGCTCCCCATGGACTTGGTTTCAAATTGATCACACCTCAATGGACGTCATCGTAGTGGACGAACGCGATCGGCTCCCTATTGGTCGCCCATGGCTATCATTGGCGATTGACGTCGCGACGCGTACGGTTCCTGGATTCTGCGTTTCGCTCGAACCGCCGTCTACCATCTCTGTGGCTTTAGTTCTGACCCACGCCGTCTTGCCAAAAGATGACTGGCTGGCAGACCGGGACATCCGAGTTCCGTGGCCCGTGGCAGGCCTCCCGGAAGCCCTTCATTTGGACAATGCGCCGGAGTTTCATGCCGAATCCCTTACGCGTGCCGCCCAAGAATATGGAATTCGATTGGAATACCGACCACTGGGCAGGCCGCATTTCGGCGGCCACATCGAACGGCTCATCGGCACCACCATGGGCGCCGTTCATTTGCTGCCAGGCACCACGTTTTCCAATGTTGCCGACAAGGGCGATTATCCATCGGAGAAAACCGCCGCGCTCACCCTGGCAGAGCTGGAGAATTTCATCGCCTTGCAGATCGCCGGTGTTTACCATCAGGTGGTTCACTCTGCTCTCCATCGATCTCCCATTCAGACATGGAATGAAAAGATCGTGCAGCGTTCACACCCGTTGCGGCAACCGATTAACCCCCTAGAGTTCTTCTACGATTTTCTTCCAGACGAGCGGCGGCTCATTCGACGCGATGGCATCCGCCTTTTCAATATCCATTATTGGGATAACTACCTCAGCCCGCTGGCCGGCCGGTCGCAAGAGCCCCAGGTCGTCAAGTACGACCCGCGCAATCTATCGCGAATCTACCTCCGCGATGAAGCCGGCCATTACTGGCCGATTCCGTATCGCGACCTCGCCTTGCCGCCCATCAGCCTGTGGGAGCATCGCGAAGCCATGAAACGTTTGAGGCAAGCCGGTCGCTGGGCCGTCGATGAGCGTCTGATCTTTTCCACCATTCTGGAACAGCGCAAACTGGTAGCGTCTGCCCGGCGCACCTCCCGCCAGCTTAGGACGGTTGAACGCATTCGACCTCTGGTTTCTTCGACAGCAAATCCCGCCACCGAGGCAACCCAAGCCGAGGTTTCCGAGATCACTCCATTTCACGTGGAAGAGTGGTCATGAATGACCTGCAGCATCTCCAACCTGCTTTCCGTCATTACGCGATGCTGTCCTCGGAAGAACGGGCCTCTTGGATTCGTCAGGATCGATGGATCGGCTACCCTCGCGCCGATCAGATTCTGAAACGGCTTCAAGAGTTGCTGTCCTATCCGCCCCGCGACCGAATGCCGTGCCTGTTGTTGTTTGGTGCGACCGGGATGGGAAAGACCCGCATCGTGCAAAAATTCCTCCGTGACAATCGATCGAGCTTTGATGAGATCACCGGTACAACTCGCGTACCCGTTGCCGCCATCCAGATGCCACCCACCCCGTGGGAGCGGGATTTCTACGAGGAGCTTTTGATCGGACTAGGCACCGTGTTGCCAGCAGGCATGAGTTCCACAGCGCTGCGCCATCGATCCCGCACCGCCGCCCGACAGTTAGAGGTGCGGATGCTGATCATCGACGAGATCCACTCGATGCTGGCTGGAACCTTTCGTGAGCAGCGCATTTTCCTTAACTCCATTCGTTTTCTGGCCAACGATCTTCGCCTCCCACTGGCCTGTGTGGAAACCCATGAGGCAAAACAAGCCTTGATGACCGATCAGCAACTGGCGGATCGTTTCGAGGCCTGTGAACTGCCCGCCTGGCAGGACGATGCCGCATTTGCTCAGTTGTTGGCGAGTTTCGCATCGGTCTTGCCTCTTCGTCGGCCGTCGGAACTTCGCGACCCCAAACTGCAGAAAAGGATCTTTAGCCTGACCGAGGGTGTAATGGTGCGCGTGTGCCGACTATTAGAGGAAGCTGCTTTGCGCGGGATCGAAACCGGCCGAGAGCGGATCGACATGGAGAGCCTCACCGACGATCTGACAGCCCACACGTTGGTGTCTATATCGGACCGGCGGAGCAGACGTGTTGGTGGATGAGCGTCGAATTCCAGTTCATCCCCGGGGTGCTCCCAATTGCACCGCGACCGATGAGTGACGAATTACTCTCGTCTTGGCTTCATAGAGTCGCTACAGCCAACGCACTATCTTTTGGTGAGTTGCTCGATAGTGTCCGAGCAGACCGTCTTCCGGGGCTAGCTGGTGTGATGGATTACGACTTGCCGACCGTGTGGCGAATTCGCCTCGCGACGTTCTGTCGTATCCCGGAAAGCCGCATCCGCCTCATCGACCTACAATCTCAATTCCCCAATCGAAACCTAAGCTGGTTCACTCATGCGCGAGCCTTCCATCGCAGCCCAGGAGAGCCTGCTATTCAGCTCGGCAGGCCATTTTGTGTGCCCTGCGGCGAAGAACAACGAGAGATGCACAAACCGACCTACATTCGGGGCGACTGGGCACTGGCATTCCGGACTCACTGCCCTCATCATCTATCACCGCTGATTGACGGCTGCGCAGCGTGCGGAATGATGACCTTTCCGAGTTGGTCCGGCGCTTGCTTCTGTTGCCAGCGATGCAAAGCTCCGCTGAAGCCTACCCATAGGCTGTCGGATTCTCCAGGTCTTAGAGCTGTCGTCGGGTTGCAGAATACCCTCCACAAGTGTTTTCTGGGTAGACCTCCGGAGCCATACTGGCTTGGGCCACTGAGTGGGAGCCGATTCCTCCAAGTCGTCTTCGAACTGATTGATATCCTCACGCACCGAACCGGCGAGCCCCGACTTGTTCTCACCGACCTGCTCGTTCCAGAAGAATTCCGCCGGGCGTACAATGTGGGCGGCCGGTTCGACCATCCCCAGTTTTCGACACTTCCCTGGTTCGCCCGATTCCTCGTACTCGCTGCTCTGAATCAGCTTCTCCTGGCTTTATCAGCGCCACCATTTCAGAACTCAACGGTAGTCGTTGCGGTTGATCGTATGCTGAACCACTTCTTCAGTTTGCTACCGTCCGCGCAAAGGATCGCCATTATAAACCGCACGGAAAAGTGGCCGTCATCACTGGGCGTCGCTTTCCGACACGCTGTCACCATGGTCCAACAACGATCCGGCCGCCGTCATCACGCAGTCCAGAGTTTAAGTACAATACTCAGCTCAGGTCCGAGAGGCATTCCACTAATTAAGTGCAACAAAGTCAGATTGTGATGCCTGATTCCAGTCATTAAGTACAACGCGACACCCGGTACGGCCGTTTTTCCGCAGTCGGTTCGCGAGCCGGGGCGGAATGGTTCCTGGCGGGATTGGAACATGGCCAGCCGCGGGGCCTCATGCTGAAAATGTCGGCGCGCTTCACGGTGTGCCGGCGGCCGTCGTCATAGTGCGACAAGTCGCCCGAAACAGGGAATACGCCTCTGCGCTGTTTTCTCAGGCATGACCGGATGAGAGCTGCGCGCGCCAGGGCGCGCTGATGGGGGGTGTTCGAGCTTCTCAAGATTGGCGGAGACGCGATCCAGAAGCCGCAGGTCCTCGGGCGTGTAGAAACTTCCCTCGAAGGTTTGTTCTATAAAATGGGGGCCATTGCTGCGGGCGGCAAGCAGACGCTTGATCGCGGAGCCGTCCAGCCGCTTTTTGCTGTTGGCCACCGTCGCCGCGGCCAGGACGGCAGGGAAATTTAGAAAGTCGGATGCGATGACGCGCTTGCCCATGGCCTTGAGCAAATAGGCGACGCAGCCGCTGCCGACGAAGGGATCCACACAGTGGAAATCCGGGAGCGTGGCGGGTACAGAGAATTCTCAGACGGCGCTACCCCAATTCCGGCTCGACCGATGGCTTTACGCCTTGTGCTGGACCGGCACCGATCGGCCAGGCAAGTTCCCCGATCGCAATCTCGGGCGAATCGGTGCGCATCGGCCATCGCGCCGAGGCGGTGAGTGCGAGTAAGGGTAAGCACCTTGAACGGATCCACGGACGCGGTCCCAGCGACACTTGGCGGCTGAAGGGCGTGCTTTGCGTTATGGCTTCTGGCCTACTTTCAAGATCGAACGGAATGTACGGATTTCGCGACATGCGATCATTCTGCTGTCAACCGGATTGAAATGAGCCAATTTGTTGCGCATCTCACGCAAGACGCGAATCAACGCCTGTGCATCTGAATCGATACGATGGCTGCGGCCAAACATGCTATGCAGGTGTCCGATTTCGAGATCGTTCACATCCATAATCTCGCCAAACTGAGTTCGAAAGGGCAATAAGATCGCGTTACGAAAATATTCCAGGAGATCCCGACGTCTCTCTTCAATGAACGGCAACAATACGCCCGCTTGCCCTCGCCAGACACGAGCGTCAACTACGTTCGCTTCATCCCGAACCGCGGCAATCGCCGAATGAACTTTCGGCTGACCGTCGAAGATAGTAAGGAGTCCCTTATGCCTGAGGTCATCGCTGTTTAGCGTAGCACTCCACTCTTTTGTCCGGCACCACCCTTTAAGCCATGACATCGGGCATAGAATCGTTTCGAGCTGCTCCTGAGCGAGAGCAATCGCCAGTTCTTCATCCCAGAGAGCTAGATTCGCTACGACCGAAGCCGCGACCTGTGCCTCCAGAACACTGAACGCTTTCTCTTCAATCAACGTGGTTGCGAAGGTGAGGGCATCGATTGGGCCGACGTACGAGGTCGAATCAATGATTGCACAGCACACATTCGCAGAGAAGCTCCCTGCGCTTGACAGCGGCACGACACAGCACAACTGAAGTCGCTTGAATACGGCGATACCATTCAAGACTTGGCTGAATCGCTCAAAGAATGCTGGCAATGTCCCTGCACACGATGGCGCCAAACCATCCACCCAAACGACCATACCGCTCAACTCATCCCGCCCGAGAAGCTGTTCCACACTCCGCGTCTGCCCTGGATCATCATCGGCGAAGACGAATTCCTCCCACAGCCAGTCAAGCGGTTGCCGATGTTCTGACGCAGAGACCGTCAGGCTGTGCCAATGAAGGTCCCGCAGCTCTCGCGACTCCCGTATCGCCTTCCGAAGGCCGTCGGGAAACAAATCGGGAACGGATAGCAAAACATTTTTGCCAATCCGGATCTCAGAACAGATTTGTGCCACAAACCTTTGCGGGCCTGGCAAACTCCACCAATCTACAATCATAGGTGGCCATCGAAACTCCGGGCTACTGTCGGGTCAACCCTCCACGCCCCACCTCCTGCAGGGCTGATAAGCCCCAGAAGATCAGCCCATTGAATCGTTTTAGCAATAATTGATTGCGGCATATCGAGAAGAGCGGTAAGGTCCTCCACGCTAGCCGGAAGTTCAAGGCCGGCAAACTGTTTCAGGACGGCACCACCTTCGGCTTGGTCCAACCCAAACCAGGTCTTACCCGACATCAGTGATGTCGCGGCTAACCTGGCCAGGGCGTCCGTTGGCACCTGTGGTCCGCTACCCGACTGCTTCAGAACGGCGTGGACCTGATATAGAAGTAAACTCCAGTAACCAGTGAGTTTGTGGATCGCTTCGCGGAACTCCGGCGTGGTGCGAAAACCACAGTCATCAAGCCACTGCCTCACCATGGCATCGTGCCACGGCTCAAGAGTCATGAGCATTACCCCAAGGCTCGAAAGGCGTTCCGAGATTGGACCTCCCTCAATCCAATGCCAAGCGGACGCGGGATCGCCGACAAACAACACACGAACGAAACTGCTCTTTGATCTGAGCTTGTCGGTTTTGCGAATGGCTTCTTCCAACCAAGTATCGGTCCACGGACAGCTAGGAGGAACAAACACAAGTGTCTGCGCCTCTTGAGGCCGCTCCTGCAATTCTTGTAGGCGTTCGGCGAACCCAGTCACATCGACGACGCCGCTGCAGTTGACGATCGCATCCTTTCCAAACGAAATCCCCAAAAATTCAGCGACGTCATTCAGACCCGCTGCCTGCGTACCGAACAGGGCCAATACACCATGGTCGCGTGTCCGCAACCGGGATTCTTGAATCGCCGTCAGCGGGCTACGTCGGCACTGCTCGCGAGGATGCGAGGCCCTGAAGACCCCGGCGTCATACTGTGGTGCAGGTTCTCGATTACGCCACAGCGCCCCCTCGATCTCTTCAGCCGACCCCATCAAGTTCAGTACATTCGGGCTCCGCAGAGTGTAAAAACCAGCCGAGCTGAGCCGAAGAACACCGAGTCCAACCATCTCGTCCAGAAGAATTTGAAACGACTGCTCCGACACCCGATCTTTGAAGCCGTCAGGCCAACATCCGAGAGCATCCTGACGTATCTGAGAAACCGGAAAGCCTCGAACCATCCCCTGGTCTCGATCCAGCAAAAACGTGTAGGCTATGACATACGCCAACACCTCGTACCGCTGATCAAGTTCTAACGTCCACAGTAGTCGGTCTCGAATCGCCTTCTGCAGCTCCCGACTATCGTAAGCCTCATCGAGATGCTTCGAGGTGAGTACATACGGTGGACTCGCGTTGCTCTGAAATGCAGCCGCATGTCGCGTAGCAACATGTTGTAGTAAGTGACTACAGTAGAGCTGAATCAAGCTTGGGTAATAGTTGGCTTGCGCAACAAGCCTCATCACCAGATCTGGAGACTGAAACCTATATCCGAGGGCAGCCAGCGGACGTTCGACAAGTTGACACGCTTCCCGCCGCTCCATGCCATGAAGCAACGGGCCAATGCAAAGGGCCTCTCCAAAATGCGCTAAGGGATGATTTTCTAGGTGAGTTGTCCTCTGAACGTTGTGCAAGCCAGCGAACACCACCTTGAACCTCCTCTCGGTGTCGTCCATCAAACCCTTCAATCGAGCTGCTCGTGCAAATTCACCTAAGCCGCCCGGCGCGGAATCGCCGCGGCCGCCTCCATCGATCTCCAAAAACCGATCAGCTTCGTCCAACAAGAGAAGAATGCGTCCGTCTGTATTTGCAGCCAACCATGTCCGTATGTGCTCGATAATCCGGTCTGGTGAAGTATGGACCTGAACAGCAGCGGGGAGAATACCTATCCGTTTAAACTCCCCGGCTAGGATAACCCACAAATCGTCAACTGGTCGATCGTAACCGATTCCCTTTGCCTTTAAATCGAGCCAAATTGCTACGCGATTACTGTCAAGGGAGTGGACTTGCCTTTCGATGTCTCGAAGAAGCACCGTCTTACCCAATTGGCGCCCGCCATAAATGAAACAGGAGCCTTTGGCATCAATGATGGACCGTCGTTCGTAGTCCCTCCCAAAAAACATTTCCGGAGCAAGGAGGCCGGCAGTAGTAGTATAGGGCTCATTGAAGGTAAAGGGGAGCGCGCAACGAAAGAAGACAGGCATTCGCGATCCCAACTCGCCGCAAAGATAGATAAGTAAAGTCTCGTCGAGCAGGGCAAATGTTCTCTTGCCTCGAATGCTAAGGCGCGCCAGCTCGCGGCGCTTGGCCTCTGACATGCGACCAAAGTAGAACACAATTGATGCCGCACCATACGCAGAATTACCGACATCGTTAATGAGATCTTCTTCGCTCGGATGGTCCCAAATGCAGTGAACGCGGTATGACCCCCTCGCCTCTGAGCCAAAATGCGGTAGCGGGCACCTGTCGCGATCCGAGATTGAATCAGCCTTGACATCAATCCACACGCGTCTGCCGGAGCGACTGATTTTCGCGGACAGAGCGTTGAATCCCAGAAAATCGAGTAGTCTCTTGGCAGATGTCTCGTCGATTTTCCTGTCGCGCCTTATCGTATGCCAAAGCTCAAGAGCATTCGCGGCCTGCGCCTGATTCTCCGGAATGCGAGACATTTCGATACCAGCAATGGTCTTGCCGGCCCGTATCCGAGCGACTAAGGATTGTGGTTTCCGGTCCTCTTCTAACAGCTGGTCGATTTTCTGCAATGCTTTGGGGAAAAACTCGCGAAACGTGTCTCGGGCCTCCTCGTTTTCCGTCGGAAGTGACTCGCCGTTACGAATCATCTCGACATAGTCGTTCGCAGTGATTACGTCGCCCGTGGTTAGCAATGCGGCAATCCGCGAACGATCAGGGTGATCGGGAGCTATTTCGAGGAGCCGTTTTTGGACCGCATCGACCTCGATGTCTCGCCTCTCTTGGATTACCGCCAGGACTTCGGCGATCTTGTCGCGGTGGACACGAAATCGGATGTCCTCATCAGCGCGGGAGCGAATCATTTCCGCAATCGCAGTGAAATCCGCACGTTCTGCTTCATTGATATAAGAGGACGCTGCGGCTTTATCGATCTTACGGAGCGCATTGGTAGCGTTTCGCTGTAGAGCCGAGCGGGCGGTGGCTAGCGCTTCTGCCCGTTGCTTTGCGAATAAGGAGGCGTTGGGGTGCATATGGAGCACTGCGTAATCGAGCAAACGCGAAGTGGCAAGATGATCTTGCTCGTCGCAGAGGCGCTGCATAGCCGTGGCGCAGTCAGGTCTGGTTTCGAGGAGATACCTGCGGAGCAGGTCGAACCTCAATTCAGGGTCTGTTTGCTCAATCTCCCAGTTGTCGCTGAGCGATAAGCCGGGAACAAAAAGTAGCTCACCCCGAAGGTCTAGATAGGTGGTCGGCTCCGAAGTCGAGAATGGACGGTCAACATCGAATAATGTTTGAACGTCTGTCAGCGCGGCCGCACAGGCGGCGGCGGCGTGCCCTTTTGGGGAATCGCCATAGTGGCGCTCCCACTTTCTGAGAAGCGCAATTGCATCCGGGCAGCAACGCGTCACATCTGTCCGAATGTGTTCGGCCACAGCGAGTTTAAATCCCTTTGTCTTACCCAGCTTCTGATCGCGAAGAGCGACCCAATCGCGAGCGATCGCAATCGAATTCTCGAGTTGTACCTGAAGCTGTGCCAAAGCTCCCGCAGTTATTGCGTTACCAAGCCGCCGACCAAGTATTTTCCTGTCGGTATCGTCCACAAGTTTCTTCGCCTCTCGGGCGTCTGAAAGTTGAAGTATCAGAGCCCGCACCGATTCGAGCTTCGATTGGTCGTTTTCTCGAACAGGTTGAAGGAGCAAAGATATTGGTTGATTACGCTGCAGCCACTTCCACAGGACACGGCTCGCCGGGGCGTATGAGATTTTTGCCTGCGCGGCCTTCTGGAGCCAATCTGACGCCTGAGTTTGAATCGCAACTATGCTTTCGGCCCAAGCAGCTTCGCTCTTCACCTCGCGCAGTACAGCTGGTTCGAGTGGCTGCAGTCTGTCCCCAAAGGTCGCCACGGCGGTACAAAACCCGTACATCTCGGGCGGGATAATCTTAATCGCAGCGTGGAGAAGCCGAGATGCCCCGGTTCTGGGCGCTATTAACGCAGGCCTCATGGATGCAGCTACCAACAGCAAGCCTACAGCTGTGGCTTGCTCAGCTGAGAGCCCGTCCAACAGCTGGGCATCATCAAAGTTCGCAAAGGCGGCTTCGATTAGCCGAGCCACATCGCCCGTTTCTGAAACCACATGCCGACTGAGGCCGACAACTTCCGCCAGCCAACTCGGTAATGCGTGACGGACTTCAGACTGCGACTGTGCCAGCGCATCAGCGAGTACGCCCGCCAATCCATTCCGGCCTTCACTGACCAGCTGCCACAAGTGAGATTCCATTGTGGAGAAACCTGATGAAGTTCTTTTGACACTGTCAGTTGCTGGAGTGGGGCCGGGCGTGTCGTTCCTTTCTTCCGCTGCGATGTGATTTGCCGATTGAGCGAGTTGGCCATTGGGTTGTCGTGTCTGAGCCTGTGGGGCTTCTGTGGCGGTAATCTCTTGCGAGGCCGTTTCTGCGGCTCTTTCTCCCACCACATCGTCCGGTGGAAGGCAATGAGTCGGATTTTGAGCTGGCTCCTGCGGCTGATTCACCGGGCCTTCAGTGGGAGTTACCGGATGTTGGCGTGCGTGTTCCGTGTGAGTATTGTAGTCAGCCGGTTTGGAGGCATCATCAGCGGGTGAAGCCGTAACCGGCGCCGTAGTCGCGACAATAGGCTCGGGTGCCTCAGTTAGCAGCGGCGTTCTTGAGCTAAGGTCCTGGCTTCGCAGTGATGACAAGCGACCATAGATATTACCGATCTTGTCACCTGCTATTTTTCTCTTCTCCAGTTGACCGATCTGCTCTTTAAAGGGAAGCGATAAAGGACTGCCGAACACCTCCAATTCCGAGATTATGGCTTTGATATCGGCCACAACTTCTCCCAGTTTCGCGGGAGCGAAATCCGACGGCGCCCACGAGCCACAATCGGAGAATCCGAAGATATCTCGGATTATGTCCGCGTTGGCGTTCAGATCTTTGAAAGAAAGGCGGGCTGCAACTAAGAGGCGCTTGTTTGAGTAGATACTCTCGGCTGTTCTCGTGAACTGTTCGTATGCGTCCCAGAGTTGGTCGGTTTCGGGAGTACTTCGAAGCGCATTAAGCCATTCATCAAAATCAATTTCAATGGGTGTTGGCTCAACGTTTTGCGATGATTCTTTTGAACCTATCGGCGCGCGCCCAGTGAGACTGCAGATCATCAACTCCACGGCATCCGAGGGCTCCGATGGATGCTCGGCGCAGATCTGGTCCGCGATTTCATGGAACGAATCAGGCGTCCAATCTATCGTAAAACCGCCAGCGGACAATGTGACTGGGCTGATTTCATAGCCACCAGAGCGCAGAGATTGCTCAATTGCGGCGCGAAACTCCCCCCTCGATTCCATCCAGAGCCGCAGCGCAATTGGCACGACCTGTATCAAGACATCGTGGTGGCGGTAACACAAAGAGGCTAGGCTCTCCGCCAGCCTGTCATCGGGAGCCTTGCCGGGGCGGAAGCCCGGCACGTTAATACGGGGCAAATGCGCTTCAAGCACTTCGCGATCCGCCTTCGATGCGGTTCTTCGTCTTGATAATGCTGCCTCAAAGCACGAGAGAACGACTTTCTTGTCGGCACGATACAGTGGCCGCCAGGACTGTTTCGGATCGCGTAATTTAGACACAGAAGAAATCGGCCTCCAAGTTCGTAAGCTTATTGTTTTCAGCCGCAGAAAGGCTGGTGTTAAGTGGTTCCATTGGGGAACGTTTACGACTCCAATACTACACTGTGAAAGGAGGTACAATTTCGGCCGATGAAAATCCTGATCACGTTCACCGGTTTTAATGATCCATATTCAAAGGCGCTCGTGGAGGGAGACGAACAACCAGGGCCGATTTTGTCTTTGCTGTCTTCAAGGAAATTCGACCGCGTTATCCTCCTCTCAACCCCGTCGACTGCCACACACACCGAGGGAACCGCCAACGCTGTGAACGGAGTAGATGTCTCGGTTCGGAGCCTCCATCTCCCGGATCCAACCGATTACCTTGCAATCCTTAGAGAACTTCGCCGCGAGTGCGGAGCCATTCGCGGTGAAAACCTTGATGCCGAAGTTTTTGTCGCGACGGCTTCTGGCACTCCCCAAATGCATGCATGTTGGTTTCTCCTCACCGCCAGCGGCGAGTTCCCCGCAACGCTTCTGCATGTTCGACCTCGTCGCTTTGTAACTAAGGACCTCCCAATTGTCTCTGAGATCATCCCGTCCAGCGGCGACTTCCCGAGGGTCCTTCCGAATCGACTCCCGTCTGCCGAAGGCGATCCACTTTCACTCCTTGACTCAGCGCTCGAGAGCGCCGGACTGGTAGTTGAACATCCCGCCATGCGAAAGCTGGCACAGAGTGCAGCGTACGTTGCACCCGTCTCCACCACAGTGTTGATACTCGGCGAAACCGGTACTGGCAAAGAAATGTTTGCCCAGCTAATCCACACTTTGAGCAAACGGCATGGACGTTTTATTGCTCTGAACTGTGGTGCCATTCCAGGCGAGCTGATCGAGAGTACGCTGTTTGGCCATATAAAGGGAGCGTTCACCGGGGCGGTCAGCGACCAATCTGGCAAATTCGAGCAAGCCGACGACGGAACGTTGTTGTTGGACGAGATCGGTGAGTTGCCCTTAAGCGGCCAAGTCAAACTGCTGAGGGTGCTCCAGAATCAGATGATCGAACGAGTAGGCTCGAACAGCACCCGCAAGGTCGATGTGCGTGTAATTGCGGCGACCAACCGAAATCTCCTTGAGGAAGTCAAAGCCAAAAGATTCAGGGAGGATCTTTACTATCGCCTCTGCCCGATAACGCTGACGATTCCACCGCTTCGTGAGCGTCGCATTGAGATTACAGGAATTGCAATGCACCTGCTGGAACGGCTGAACCGGAGCTACCGGCGGCAGCGTCGTTTGTCCCCAAATGCGCTGCGGCGCCTCACGAATTATGCATGGCCGGGAAACGTGCGCCAGATGGAGGGAGTCATCTCGCGCGCGGTGATCCTATGTGAAACCGACCTCATCGGACCCGACGATTTGGAATTGGCGGAAACAGAGTCGTCAACTCAGCTGCCCCAGCCCTTCGAGGGTTTTCATCTGGACAAGTTTCTTGCTGACGCACACGAGACGCTGATCGACCGTGCCCTCGAGATGGCCCACGGAAATCGGAGCCAAGCCGGGCGATTCCTCGGAATGACCGGCGCTGGAGTCAGCAAGTCTCTAAAGAGCCGCGCTAACCGGGGATGAAACACTCCAACTTCGAAGTTGAAGCTAAAATGGCGATTTAATCCACAAGTTCCGTTATTTTAGTTTTACGCTTGGTCGCCACTTTGCAATACCTTCCTGGCGTTGCAGCTAGAATAGTCCTTCGAGACGGATTCGACTGAATTTCGAGTTTCTCCGCCTGCAGTACGCCGAGCTCACCGGCGCGATATGAGAAATTCCCGCTTTCTCCGCCCGCTCGAAAACCTAGTTTGTAAAACTGCTCACCGCGCCAGTCTTTAAGGCGGCTGTGCCGCTCGCAAGAGGTTTAGCCCATGCCCCAATTCCTTCTGGCCAGTTCTGCTTTTTCCCACTTGCTTTTACTTGCGGCTGCGGCATCCTAATAGTTGTGCAACTGGACCCCCTTGGCGATGAGTCGCCCTGTGGGCTCCCCAATGGCCACATTCGTGGCCATCAACATTGGTTGAGACAACCGCAACCGGAGTTCAAGGCGTGCGCGGCAACTATGAGCGATTACCAAGTGGAATCAATAACTTGACCTTTGGTACCGTCCGTGCCATCGGTCAAGATGCAATGTTCAAGTTCATTCATACTGCAGACATTCACCTCGACAGCCCTTTGCGTGGCCTGATGCGTTTCGATGGCGCACCAGTTGCTCATATCCAATCCGCCACCCGCGACGCCTTCCGCAATCTGGTGCAGTTTGCCATTGACCAAAGCGTCGCCTTCGTCCTGATCGCCGGTGATCTCTGGGATTGCGACTGGCCCGACTCGGCTCCTGGCCTGTTCTTCATCCGGCAGGCCACCCGCCTCCGCAAAGCCAGTATTCGGATCTTCGTTGTGAAGGGGAATCATGACGCGGAAAGCAAGCTTACCAGCTCTATCCGGCACTGGCCGGAAAACGTCACATTCCTTGACCACAAGAAGCCGCAGACCATCGCCTTGGAGAAATGGAACGTGGCGATTCACGGCCAAAGTTACGCGCAACAGCAGGTCACAGAGGATCTCTCGGCGGGCTATCCGAAGCCGGTTCGCGGTGCCTTCAACATCGGACTCCTGCATACCTGTCTCGAAGATGGCAGTACGGATTATGCTCCGGCCAGCGTCGAACGACTAACCCAGCGCGGCTACGAGTATTGGGCGCTCGGCCACATTCATCAGCGTCAGAACCTGAGCAGGGACGGAGTTCACGTCGAATTCCCCGGCAACTTGCAGGGCAGGTCGATACGCGAGGCAGGTCCCAAGGGCTGCTCGCTGGTAACGGTGGGCGACGATCATTCGGTCACGTCGGAATTTGAACCGCTCGATACCGTTCGGTGGGAACAAATCCGTGTCGAGAGCGACGACACCGGTCTGGAAGGGGCAGTTCGGAAGGCGCTGCAACAGGCTGTGGCTGACGCTGATGGCCGGCTGATTGCCGTTCGTCTTGAAGTCATCGGATCGGTCAGTGGTGGCCAGCGCCTCCGGGACCGCATGGACGCCGTGGCGGTTGAGGTCGGGGACGTGTGGCTGGAGAAAGTTCTGGTCAAACCTTCCACGAATAACGGGAATTCTTCGGGAAAGGTCGTGCTCCCCGTGCCCCTCGTGTCGGAGATCCGCGAACTAATTGCATCCCTTCATGCGGATAACGCAGCGGTATCGCAATGGATGGGGGAGTTCGCAGAACTGCGCGGGCGTTTTGTTGGTGACCTGGGAGTTGGGGATTCGGTGAGGTTTTTGAGCGAACAGCTGGCGTTTCGGGCGCTGGTGGAAAAAGTAGGAGGACAGCTTTAATGAAGCTGGTTCAATTGAATTTGCGGGCGTACGGTCCCTTTACGAACAAGACCATCGACTTCGGAGATGCGGCTGGCAGCGCAACTGAAAACTCTGATCTGCACCTTCTGTTGGGTGCCAACGAGGCGGGCAAGAGCACCGCATTGAGAGGACTCCGGGCGGTTCTATTTGGGATGAGCGATATGCGCGACGCCCATTTGCACCCCAAAGACATGCTGCGCGTTGCTTTGAAGATCCGGACCACGGAAGGCGAGCTCCTGCACGTCGAACGGCGAAAGGGCAAGGGTGCCAAGAGCTTACTGTTTGTCGAAACGGAAAAAGCTGTGCCTGTGGAGGATTGGGCTCGCATCCTTCCGGTCGATAATGCCGATCTGTTCGAGCAAATGTTCGGCTTGAATTACGAACGGCTCCTTGATGGCGGGCGGAAACTCGCCGAGTTTAAGAGCGACATCGGACAGGCGCTTCTGGCGGCTGCAGGCGACATTGGCGAGACCGTGGCACGGATGCACGAGATGCAGGAACGGGCCGAAGCGATTTACAGCCCGCGGGCGACGTCGTCGAAGCTCCGGCAAGCGTTTTCCGCTTACCAAACGGCGGATAAGGCGTTCCGGGATGAAAAGTACACGTCCCGAGAATACAAGGCGGCCGTGTCACGTCGAGATGAGATTGAAGGGGAGTTGAGACGAATTGCGGCTGAACGTGCGCGATCTACGACTGAGCAGCACCGTCTCACGCGATTGCAGACTGCCGCACCGCACGTCCAGAGGCTCATCGAAGACGAAAAAGCGCTGGAAACGTACCGCAGTGTCGTTGCGCTGGCGGACGATTTTGACGCGCGCTTCAATACTGCGGTCGCCAGTCTACGCACCGCGGAAGGGCGGCGGGATGATTCGATTGCAGAGCTGGAGAGGCTGAACCGGGAACTGGCGGCTGTGCAGCGCGATCCTGGGCTTGCTGGCCTAATCGCCGAGATCGATCAACTGAAGGATCTCTCCGGCAAGATCCTCGGCGCTCGCATTGACCGGCCCAAACGCGAGGCCGAGTGGAAAACTCTGTCATCGACCCGTGACGGTCTCTGCACCGATTTGGATATAGCCGTTGATGCGGTGCCGCGTTTGCGTGTGGAGGTGCGGAAGCGGATCGAGGTATTGTCTAGCAAGCATTTGGTGTTGGATACAAAGCGGGCAGAGTTGCCAAGCCGCATTTCGGGACTGGAGTCCACGCTCCGCGACGCCGAACTCGCTCTCGCTGAAGTGCCCGTCCCTTCGGATACGGGCGTATTGGCAGAACGTCTCGCGCAGGTCCGCACGAAGAAGCACCCTGAGGCTGAAGCGAAACGGCTTCGCATCGAAAAAGATCAGTTCGCCAAACGGCTGGACCGGGATCTAAGTGCCTTGCCCTTCTGGAGCGGCACGCCAGAACAGCTGGAAACGGTGCGGACTCCGCTCGCAGTTTCGGTCAACGAATTCGCCGAGCGTTTTGTGAAACATGAAACGCGGGGGCGGCAACTGGTTGAAGAACGGCGAAAAATCATCGCTCAGGCGGAAGGTCATACGGAATCCCTCCGGCGTCTGGAGCGCCAGAAGGCCGTACCGACAGAAACAGAGCTCGCGACTGCCCGTGCGCGACGCGAAAACGGCTGGACGGCGGTAAAGGACTGCTGGCTCCGTGGCATTGAAGGCGGATCGGCTGAGGCCACTTTTCTCGGTCAGGCGGCGGAGTCGCTGCCAGAGGCCTACGAGTCCGCAGTCGCGAACGCCGATACCGTCGCGGACACTCTGCGCCTTGAAGCGGAACGCGTGGAACAGAAGCGCACTGCATTGGAAGCTTTGGATGGAGCGAAGAGACGTCTGCAGGAGTGCGAGCGCGATATCGGGGAACATCGCGGGGAACAAGTTTGCCTCGAATCTGAATGGAAGGGGTTGTGGGCTGACGGAGGAATCGCATCCCGTTCACCCCGGGAAATGCAGACTTGGCTGGAATCTCGCGCAATTCTAGTCGGCCAGTGGCGGGATCTTTGCCGCCTAACCGGTCAAGTGAATGAGGCCGAAGGAGAAGTTGAGCACTGGCGCAAGTCCCTTGGTAAACTGCTGGGCGGCGCCGGTGAGTGCTCGCTGGCGGATTTGGTACAACAAGCCGACGTGCGGGTAAGAGAGTCTGCTGAGATCCGACGAAAACGCACCGACGGGGAGGCGGCGGTCCGGCAACTACGTTCGAATCTGGACGCGGCGCAGAGAGAACTACGCAAGAATGATGCCGACCTTGCGGAATGGCGCACCTCATGGTGTACCGCGATAGCGGGTTTGCCGGTCACCGAGTTGGCTGATCCTTTGGCCGTGCACGAAGTTGTCACGATGATTGATGCGATCTTCGACGCCTCCGAAGAGATGGACCAGCTACAATACCGCATTGACGCCATGCGGGCTGATGAGACGAGATTCATCGCGGCAGTGCGAAGTCTTTCCACTCGGGCCGGCCGCCACGAACTGATCGAGAGCGACCCGTTGCTCGCGATTGGCCGGCTTCAGGAAATGGCTCGTATCGCTCAAACGAACGAGACTCGCGCTACAGGCTTCATCGCGGGTCAGGCTCGTGAACAGCAAAAGCTGTTGGGTGCGGAAAGTGCTGTCGCCCGACATGAAAAGACACTCAAGGAACTGACGAGTGAAGCCCAGATAGAGGCTGTAAGTCTGATACCGGATGCGATCCGCGCGAACCAGAAGCGACTTGAACTCGAAGAGCTAATCGACGGTCACAGGAGGGCACTGGCCAGTTCTTGCGGAAACCTGACGCTCAATGAGTTCGTGGCTCAAGTGCGCGCCACCGATTTCGACCTGTTGCCATCCGCGCTCGCGCGCCTCGGTGAAGAAATCGGGATGTTGGAGGACCAGAAAGCTGAGTTTACCAGTGAGCGGGATGCGATCGATAAAGAGTTTCAGGTGCGCGAGGCCGCAGTTGCACTGAGGGCAGCATCCTGTGACAAGGAGTCCGCGGCGGCGCGGATCGACGCCCTGACTGCCGAGTACATTGAGCAGCAACTGGGATCGACGCTGCTCACCAAAGCGATGGCGCTCTACCGCGAAAAGCATCAAGACCCGCTGTTGAAGCGCGCAGGCGAGTATTTCGCGACACTGACGTGCGGGGCGTTTGTCGGGCTGGCAATTGAGGAGGGCGAGAACCAGCGCGTTCTCAAAGGAATCCGCGGTCAAGGTTTCGCCCGTCTGGACATGGACGCTATGAGCGACGGCACGCGGGATCAGTTATTCCTCGCGTTGCGCCTTGCGTACATTGAAAACTATTGCGAGAACACAGCAGTCTGCCCGGTCATTCTGGACGACGTGCTGATGGCGTTCGACGACGAACGCACGGCTGCGACTCTTCGCGCGTTGCAGAAACTTTCCGCCAAAACGCAAGTCTTGATTTTTACGCACCACGAACACTATGTGTCGCTTGCCAACACTACTCTCGGGGAGGATGGCTACAGGTTGCACCAAATCGCGACGCCCTCATTGGCTGCGTAATGATTTGGGGTAAGGCGGAGCGCGCAATCCGGAGGCCAGCAAAAAACCGTTGACCTCCTCAAAGCGGGTAGTGGGGATCAATGGAGCGTAATGGAGTGCGCACCATTACGGTCCATTGAATCCCAACACCCTTTTTACAGGCCTTCCCGGCAATGATGCAAAACCCACCATTTTATGAGGCAAAATGGCGGAAAGGCTCCGGCATACCGTGCCTTTCGCCGCCAGTGCTACGCAAGCAGATGGGGAAGACCTTACGGGATTAGATTCGCGATGGTATTATCGGAAATGGCAGCGAGCAAATTCCGCGCATTTGGATTGTCAACTTCAGAGCGATAATATTGATCGCGGATAGCAGCAAAATTCCCCTGAGATTTGAAAGCTTGGAATCTTTGGAGTAACCCCTGGTTATAGAGCACCCAGCTAAAATGCGCAACGAGATTATAGGTCTGTGGGATGTCACCGACTGCTTGGCTAAGAGCCGATTCGATCTCGTTTGCAGTTGCAGCCGCGATAATGGCTCTAGCGGATGGGTTGTCTTTTTCAGCCGCCAAAGCACATGGCTTGAAAACATCGCCTGCTACAAGGCTTGCACCACTCCAAGCACTGCACCCTTCATGAAAAACGCTCCAGCTGATGTGCTTGTCAAGTTCGCTAAGCCCGGCGGCACGAACGGAAGACGACAGCACCAACACCCCCAAAAGTAACGGTAAGGTTTTCTTCATAGGTTGCGCCTCCTGCGCTTCCTAATCTATTCGACGCGTATGCATCGGCTTAATGTTACCAAATGGTGTATTATGTTTGATACACTTTAGGTAGAACGATTGTGTAGAATCCTGGTGGCGGGCCGGCTTTGGCGTGAAAAAGGGAGAGACCCATGCTGACCAAACGAACAGATAAGACCCTGCATCAGCTCTTTTGACGCGGCCAGCCAAGAACACAACTGCGCAGGCGGCATTTTGCCTTCGTTTTAGCCCCGCTGCCCTGGCGCGGCGCTTTTCTCCGTCATCAGCTTTTTAGCACCTTCTGTTCGGCTGTCGCGGACCACTCCTTTCCGCTCGCGTGGCTCTTGCGTTGGGGTATCGTCATTGGATTCAGCGACGACCTCAGCCCGCTGTTGTTCGCATATCATATTCTTGCTGTTTTGAAGAATCGGCCGCCACGGCAGCTCAAAATCCTGATGAACTGTCAACTGCGCTGTAGTAAGCCCAAAGGTGTAGTCGACCCACGCGCGCGCGCTCGCGCGATTCTCCTCGCCCGTTGGCGATACCGTAACTTTACTCTTATCATCCTCTTCCCAACTCCGGTTTCCGATTTGGAGCTCAGTAGCGAGATCTTCGAACTGCATGCACACGTCCTTGTAGAAGGACGAGATCATCTGTACCTCTGTTCTGAGGAATAGTCGAAGCGCATCTCCAAGGTAATCAACAAGTTCGACATTGGTTCGTTTTATCGATATGCTTACCAGATACTCCGGCATCCATTTTTTCTCAAGTCCTGCCGACTTCTCAGTACTGAAAGGAAACACCAGCCTCGCAGGAGCTTTTTGCTTGTCGAGAAACTTCAGCACGTAAAGAGCAGTGACGTCGTCCACGAGAGCAACCGGTGTTTTCATTAAACCTGCCTTCGCATACCTCTTCTCCTCTTCGATCAAGGTTTCGCCGTAACGGGAGTAATGGTGGCTGGCGGCAAGTTCGAGGTTAGATTCAGTGAATCCGAGCGTCTTCGCAGCGTAGATCCCTCCAACATCACCTTGCACCACGACCGGCACCACGGTCAGATCTGGTTCCGGAGATGCCTCCAATTCTTGCGGGGCCAGGATCTTGCGGAGGGGTTTGATAGCTATTCCAGTCCGCCGCAACGTATCTTCAAGGACAATAGCATTCAATCCCACCCGGATCGGGGTCGAGAAGAATTTAATCATCAGCGAGCGATCCAAGGTTGCAAAGATGCCAATGCCGACGTCCACCTCTTCTTGAACGAGCTGCTCCTTCAAATCGACCAGCTCATCGGGTCCGGTGAACCGGTACCGGATGCCGGCAAGGCGAAAGAAACGTGCAATAAATTGGTCCAAAAATCCTTTACGTCCGTAACTGGCGCGGCTGGTACTGCCGACACGGAGCGCGCGGCTGTTTTGATCGAGTTCCTCAAGCAGGCTCACCTTCTGCGGATCTTTGGCCTGATCCAGCGCCCTCGCCAGCCACCGCTGCTTATCCGAGTCCTTCGGAAAAAGATATTTTGCAAGCTGTCGCGTCTGTTCGTTTGACGGCACGCGCTGCCCGCTTCGCCATGCATTGACGAGCGAAGGTGAACAGCCAGCCACTATAGCAATAGCTTTGCTTGAGTTGTCCGAATTCGTAAGCCGCAAGGCTTGCTTTATCACTTCGCTTGGTTCTTTGGTATCCGGCATGATGATCTTAAATTAGACGCACGCCGGGCCCCGCAGGATTCTACAATATACTTCTACACGATGAGTATAAATAATAATATGTATTGGTATCAAAACACACACGCACTTATACAGAAGGGCGTTATCCTTTCAGCAGAGGGAGGCGCGTGCAGGAATGCGCAGTGCACGTTGGCCAGTCTAGCAGCCGTTCTTTGCTTAACGGCAAATGCAGGCTGAAAAGTTTGGCGAGCCCGGTTCGGGCGGAAAGTACAGTAAGGAGAATTCTCATGAAGAAGTTGATCGTCGTAACTGCTATTTGCGCTGGGGCCGCAGTCATCACTCTGAGACCTCACACCGCGACCGCTCTGGCGGCCGGGCAACCGGCGGGCCAGGGTGTCCCACGCGCTGTCGTTACCCAAACGCGCGTTCAACAAATACAAGCCCCACAAGGAGTAGTCCTGCCATTCACAATGGTGGCTGTTCAAGATCGGCAGGCCCCTTCGCGGGACCTCCTGGTTACTCTGAAGGCCAATGGCACGCTTGAGGTCGACGGAGTAGTCCTGACGATGGCTCCCCCGAAACAGGCGACGCGAGAGCCGATCTTCCTGCTTGTCGACCGCCTGGTACTCAAAAAGGGGGCGTGCATCGTAACCAATGGCAACCCCCTAGTCATATTCACCAACTGGATAGACTCTGAGGACGGGTGCATCCGTTCATTCCTGGATAAGGATGCAAAGGGGGCGCCCGGTACCACTGGAATGCCGGGTGAACCTGGCCTGAATGGAGGCTTGGTCTCAATCCACGTCATCCATGAGATCATCGGGATTTTACACGCCGATCTTCGTGGCCAGGATGGCGGCGATGGTGGCGGGAGTAATCTCACCGGCGCGGCGGGGATGAACGGCCTGAAAGGCAACGCTCCATCCAGCGGGGTGTTTGGGTGCAACCAGGCCGGCGGAAATGGGACGCCTGGCGCCTCTGGCAGCATTGGTGGCACCGGCGGCGATGGTGGCACCGGCGGGTCTGGCGGAGTGCTTGAACTCTTTAACGTCGGCCCGGCTCCGCTACCGTCAACGCTATTCACCTTTCAGGCCAAGGCGGGTGTGGGCGGCAACCCCGGTGCCGGCGGACCTGGGGGTCCCGGAGGGCAGGGAGGTCCTGGGGGCGACGGCGGAGGATTCTGCAATGGCGGCCAGCCAGGCCAAGCCGGCGCTCAAGGTCCGGCTGGACCGACGGGCCACGCGGGTGCTTCGGGGAATACGGAGGGCACTCTGGTCGTTAAGAATCTTGATATGGAATACATGACTAACGGCGAAACTCTTCGGCTGGCCGAACGACTCCAGCAGCAATGAGTTGTTCTTCCGCCAAATGCCCCCGGGAACAAAGTTCTTGGGGGCGTTCGTATTGTCAGCATCTGACAGACGCACCCCGCGATCACCTGGGCATTAAGCTAAAGGTCTAAGTCATGGGATTCGGGGTCGATTGGTCATCCTCTTTCCGGAGAAGGTCGGCTAACTTCTTGGTAATAAGCGTTCGTCCCCTGCTGTTCGCAACACTACCCATCGGGCCTCTTTCCCAATTGATAGGCAACATGCCGCCACCAGGAAGCTCAATCGTCGCATTGAGCAAAGGACCCATCTGAGACAAAAAGGTCTCCTTAGTATACTGGTGACCGCTGTTTAGGTCCACGCGGTGTTTAACCGGGCCAAAAAGCCCCATCAGGATTTCAAAACCCATCGGTCGGCACAAGTTGTATTGCTTCAGGTTGCCCCACGCATCCGGCCAAAGAGACGCTGCTGCTTTGAAGTACTCCTTCAGGATTTGCGTTTTTTGCGCAACTGTTTTTAGTGCGAGCACGCCGCCAGATGTGAGGTGAGGGACAAGCCACTGTTTGAGGCCGACGTTGTTGACCCAAATATTCTTGTCGGACTCCATCATGCGAATTCGGCCTTTGAGAGGCGAATCAGGGTGTGTGTTCAATTGGGTTATTACATCCATCACTGAGCTGATGTCGGGTTTGAGCTCCCCGATCTGGTAATAGAGCGCCAGCAAATGCGTATCTTTGACCCGTTCTTGCTTACCATTGATGTCAGCAAAAATCTTTCCCCTCAGCCCGTCGTCAGCGTTATAAATCGCCACAACAGGAAGATCGAAGTCAATTCCATCGCTGTACTTGAACCCTTCAAGGCGGTGCTGACCATCGAGGATGTACGCGAACTTTCCTTCGTCGTTTGGAAAACGGAGAACTTTGATGCCGTCCATTCCGCTCGATTGGATAGCAACATCGGCGGTTAGGCTGACTACAATCGAGTTTGGCAGAAGCGAGTTTTCTTGTTTGATGTACTCCCCGATTTCCATCGCCCTCTTCTTATTCAAGATCCGCTGAATTTCCTTAGGGTCGTCCTGTGAACGTGGGGTGACATAGCAGATTTGTCGCAGTCGGGTCGTGTTCATGCCGAAGCAATAAAGCTCCCTTCCTTGTTGCCGCAATACGGATGCCATCACCTCAAGTTCAGCCATTGGTCTTCAAACTCCCTTTTGTTCGATTTGGTCAAATTGTGTTTTGCGCAAAGAAATTGCAGGTTATGGCGCTTCGAGTCGCCACCCACGGAGGCCGGGACAATGTGGTCGATGTGCAAAACAACTTCCGGGGGCTTCTTGTGACACCGGGCGCACTCCCAAGGTATTTGCCATAGTAGCTTTAACAGCTCTTCGTACGGGATCTCTGAACGGAAATGCTGTCCGGTGGTCAGCTTTACTCGGCTGTAGAGAGC
>Ga0302325_10003945_pt1 | contig 34592 bp, 25 predicted proteins | sample Palsa_T0_2_FD_201948 | JGI IMG/M metagenome (GOLD analysis project Ga0302325, IMG submission 201948) | Peat permafrost microbial communities from Stordalen Mire near Abisko, Sweden - Palsa_T0_2 | ecosystem: Environmental > Terrestrial > Soil > Palsa > Peat permafrost | place: Sweden: Abisko...
GTTCGGCGCCCGGCCTGGCCGTGAGCGCCTTCTCGAGGGCGGTGCGCCGCTGATTGAGGAGCTTTTGCAAATTGCGCATGTGCTCGGGAACGCCATGCGTGCCGTGCTCGATCGCCGCGCCCGCGAGTTCCTCGAGACTGCGCAACTCGGCGAGGACGACGCGCAATCGATTGGCCACCGGCGCCCATTTCTCGGCATCGGTGCCACTGTGGTGGGCGAGGGTCAAAAGCCGATCCTGTTCATGGGAAACGACCTGCAGATTTTCGTTGAGGACATCGAGTTCCTCCGACGTGACGAGGGAGCGGCAGCTATCGACGATCTGCCGCAGGATTTGCTCGGTGCGCACCATGGAATTCATGGCCTCGCCCAGCAGTTCGCGCGAGGGCTGGAGGTTGGGATTGGACCCGAGAACCTCGACGATGCGGCGGGCGTTCTCGAAGCCGTCCCGCTGGGCGTGAACCAACCCGCGGCCAATCAGGTCCAGATCGCCGCTCATGTGCCCCGGCGCGGCGTCGCGAATGGTGGACGAGAGTTGCTTGACGATGTCGGCATTTTTTTGAACGAGGTCCTCGATGCTGGCGGAAACGGGCGTGAGCAACTGGATCTGCTGGGGGTCGCCGTCGGTCAGCCGTTCAAAATGCTGTTTCGCTTCGTAGGCCTGCTTGAGGAGCGCCGCGGCGGCCATCTGCTCGGTCTTGAGAGCCTCGAACAACTGGCGGTAGGCGCTCAACGCCTGCAACCGCTTGGACTCGAACCCCGCCGCAGTGATCGTGACCTGCAAGGGACGCGATTCCGCGCGGTTGCCCTTGAGGTCCGTCGCCACGAGCTTGGTCGTAATGAGGTCGCCGGGCTTCACACCCTGGTCGAACAGATCCCAACGCCGTTCGACCTTCGTTTTCGCGCCGGGATCGGTGATGAGCACCTTTTCCTTCCAACCGCCGTCGTTGATCTTGACCCACTGCGAGACCTTCGCCAGCGCGAAGTCATCCGACGCCGAGCCCTGGATGTCGACGATCTCGTTCGAGGGCAGAATCAGGTCCTGCTTCGGCGATTCCAGTTCGACCTGTGGCACGAGGTCCGGTTCCGCGCGCAGTTCGTACTCGGGGCTGAATTTGTTCTCGAAGCCGCTTTCCGCGCCGACGAGGTGAACGCGGTAGATTCCGGAGACATCGATCGGGACTTTGGCGGTGAGTAAATCGTCCTGCCAGGTCAGCGGCACCACGGTGTTCTTTTTCCCCTGCTCGATCCGCAGTTCGGCGTCGCGCACCCTCTGGTTGGTGCGCATCCGCAGCTCCACCTGCGAGCCTTCCAAGGCGGAGAGGTCGCCGTTTTCCTCGGTCACCGATTTCGGCGCGAGTCGCGAATAAGCCGGGTAGGTGTAGGATTTCTGGAATTCCACGACCGCCGGCCGGGCCACGGCTTCGAGTTGGTATTTGCGGGTCAGCGCGTCACCGGCGCGGACGCGATAGTAAACGTTTTCACGACCGACCTGGATGGTGGCGGAAAAACGGTCGCGGGCCAGCGGGGTCATGGGAATGACCTCGCGTCCGCCACTGGGTGTGAAAGTTTCCAGCGTCGCTTTGCTGGCGGATTGGCCCGAGAGCTCGATGATGAGCGGCAGCGTGTCGCCCTGCGCGACACGCATCTCCGCAGGGGAGGGTTCGACGATATGCACCTTGACCTTCGAGACGCGCGCGAAGTTGGCCATCGGCAGCAGCGCCCGCATCATGAGGGTGCCAAACTGAAACCCGGTGAGGGCGAAAGCCACCAGGCAGGCCGCACCGACGCCGATCGCGATGATGTTGTAGCGGCGCAGCAGCCGAGCGGGCAGCAACTCCTCGACATCCAGTTTTTCCACGCGCGCCGCCACGTCCGACTGCACCAGCGCGCGGAACTCTTCCGAATCGAAAACTTCCTCCCCGGTCCGGTCCCCCAATTCGACGGCGGAAAGCAAATCTTCACGCAGCTTCGGCTCGGCATGCTCGAAGAGCCGCGCCAATTGCCGTGAACCGGGGGCGTGCAGGAGCAGACGCCAGCAGGAGCGCCATTCGACGACGATGATGGCCAGGTAGGCGGCGCCGCTGAGCGCCCAACGGACCGGGTCCGGAAGCACGAAAATCCAGTCGAGGAAAGCCACGATCATCATGGCCACCAACAGGGTCGCGACGGCGGCATAAAGGCCCCGGCGGATGATGAGCTTGCGGCGCCGGTCGGCAAAGGCCTGCAGTTTCTGCAGAATAAGCGGGTCGATCTTGGTACTCGCGGGATTCAGGAGTTCAGGCATGGCGCAGCGGAACGAGGTGACGTTCCCAGAGGTTTAACTCTTCTCCAACGGAATTCTTTGCGGGCGTGCAGCCGGGGGTGAAGAAAGGGCGGCGTGGATTGTTGATTTTTGTTCATGTTTCAGGCAATTCCCGACCGGATCGAAATATTTTTGGGGTTTGATTTGGTTTGATTCAGCCTGATCCGGTCGGATTGAACGGGGGCAGCCTCCACCGCCCTTTCGGCCAAGCCTGCGGGTTGGCTTCTTGTTCCACGCGGATTCCACACTGGTGGACGGCATGGCGCGCGATGGCGCCAAGTTGGACGAAGCTGGAGCTTCGAGTGCCAGGTGCGTTCCCAAGCTGGAGCTTGGGAACGAGGGCCGCGGGATTGGGAACGAGGACCGCATTGTCGCCGTATTTGACAGGTCCAGCGCTGGCGGAACAGTCGGGCTCAGGGGCTGGCAGGCGGGCGGATTGTTGGTGGAGGCAGAGCGGAGGTGCATGGCTTCGCGTCGTTGGGACTGCTGGCGAAAATAGCAAGAACATTTTGAGCCCTGGCAACGGAAGCCGCATGAATCGAGAGCGGCCCGGAAAGAAGAAAAACAACTGTCTGCTCGAAATTACGCTTTGGACTGGCCGCGCATGGGCAAGATTCCCAGACTGACCCCGCGTCGCATAATCGGAGGACCGCAAAATATCAAAGGTTGATGCCCCCAGTTCCCCCTCGAACTCACACCCAAATTATGAAAGCTGTCGCGTTTCTCCTCGCATTTCAGGTCGCCGCCATCGCGGCGCCCGCCGCCGCCCCGGAAGACTGGCCCACGTACAACCATGACGTCGCGGGCTGGCGGTGCAACGCGGCGGAGAAAATCCTCAGCCCGGCGAATGCCGGCAAGCTGGTCGAGAAATGGCGTTTCCCGGCGGCAGACTCGAAGGAAACGATTGGCGTGGTCCATACGACGCCGACGGTAGTGGATGGCGAGGTTTACTTCGGCACGGGGACGTTCCCGGCCTTCTACAAACTCGACGCGAATGGGAAGATGAAGTGGGTGTATCGCAATCCCGCGCGGCCCGCGGTGATGCCGCCCACGTCGGACGGCGTCCTGGGAGACAAGCTGGGCAGCACGATCCGGAATGGCGGAATCATGAGTTCGGCGCTCGTGGCCAATGGCGCGGTTTATTTCGCGGACACGGGCGGATGGGTTTACTGCCTCGACTCCGGGACCGGCGCGGAGCGCTGGAAGCTGGACATGCGCGCGCCCTCGTTTCCGGGCGCGCATCCGAACAACCTGACGCTTTGCTCGCCGATACTCGCGGACGGAAAAATCATCATTGGTGGCGGCACGCTGGAGCAATTGTACGCGGGCACGAAGGCCTACCCGGGCAGCACTGGGCGGGGCTTCATGATGGCACTCGAACCCGGGACGGGCGCGGTTCTCTGGAAGTATGATGTTGGAGAAAAACCGCAGCAACTCGATCCGCCGGTGACGGTGGTGAACGACTGGGGCAGCACCACCTACACGCACGGCCCGGCGACCAGCAGCGTCTGGTGCACGCCTTCGTACGACGCGGAGACGAAGAGCATTTTCTTCGGCACCGATGTGAACACCGCGCCGCGCCAGCCCACGCCGGGAAATCCGAAGCTCTCCACGGAGGACTCTGACGCGATCGTGTGCCTGGACGTGGCGACGGGTCAGCGCAAATGGAGCACGCAGATTTATCCCGGCGACCAGTGGAACAACGCGATGCGCGGGTGGGACTCGAAGACCGGGCTCTACAAGGATTGCTCGATTGGCGACACCCCGAAGATTTTCAACATCCCCGTGGCCGGCAAGCTGACAACAGTGGTCGGCGCGGGTTGCAAGAACGGCGGATTCTACATCCTGCGCGCAGACGACGGGCAACTCGTGAAGCAGACGCCAATTTATACCGGGCCGCCGACCGAGCCGCCGGCGCAGCATGATCCGCGGGTGCTCGCACTACCGAGTCCCATCGGCGGCTTGCAGACCGGCTGCGCGACGGATGGCCGGACGATATTCACGAACGGCATCGATGCGGTCCGCGTGACCACGCAAGCCGACCGCTTGTCGCCCGAACAAGTGCCCACCGGCGGGCGGGTGACGGCCACTTCGGTGGATCTGGCCACCGAACGGTGGCGACACGAGCGGCCAAAGGTCCCGGCGACCGCCGGCTCGCCGGAGAACCCGGTGCATTACGAGCGGGGCGACATCGTGGGCAGCGGCATTGCCCTTGGGAATGGGGTGGCCTATTTCACCGCGGCCGGCAGCGAGAAGCTCGTGGCGCTCGACGCGGCAACCGGTGCGGTGCTGCGCGAGATTGAAATCGGTCCGGTGTTCTGCGGGCCATCGCTCTCGCGAGGGCGGGTCTACGTCGGTGGCGGCAACACGGTCTTTACCGGCGGCGAAAGACGAATACCCGCCGCGGCCAGGCCGGCGCTCTCGGTTGAGAAGCAGTCGGGCGGCCTCTTTCCGCTGCAGATCATCGGCAGCGTGCGTTGCTTCGGCCAGCCCGATGACGACAAGACCGCCGAAGCAAAACCCGAATGACTTTGGTGATTGCCGTCAACATTCGGGAATTGCCACACAAGAGCGCCAGACCGGAAGGGCAATGCTATGGTTGGTATTAAAAACTATAGTATTTATGGCTTCTGGCACTAGATTTGCGATTCCATTCGGAAATGCAGATAAACCGAGAAGATTCCGAACCAGCCCCTTCCTGGCGCCCCGACGCCGACGAAGCGGTTCTTCACGAGATGGCGTCTTCCTTGAACAGGGTCTTCGGGCGCCGCTTTTTCGCGCGTGTCGAAGGAGCCGAACTGGTTCTGCAAATCGATGGCGTCACCGCATGGATCGGCACTGACGGAACTTTGAGGGGCGCCGCCGCTACTGGACGGTCTGAGGCGTTATAGCGTAGGCGTAGACATAAACCGCCGTGTCGTCCGCTCCTCCGGGGCTGCCGGCGCTTCCCGCCTTGTGATAAGCCAGCGCAATGGCCTGGGCATCATGGTGATTGAGGGCGTAGCGGAAAATGAACCATTGGTGTTCTCGCGGGACTCGATGGGTCACGAAGAGGCGCTCCTCCCAGTCCCCGGCAACCCCGACGTACCACCGGTGGATAGGAATGCCGCTGTGCGTCATGTGCGCGTTCATTTCCTCGACGATTTGCTGGGCGGCTTGGGCTTGCATGGGTTGGTTCAGTCTGCCCGGTCCCGAGCAAAGATGATGCCACTCAAGTTTTTTGAAAGCCTTGAGGAAAGCTGCCGTCCTCGCGGAGGCGGAAAAATTGAGCGACGACACCGGGACTTGTCGTTTGTCTCTCCCTTCGGCCTTCAACCGAGCGCACCAACCCAACGCGGCGAGCGTGTTTATATGAACATGCGTTGATCCACGTGTCAAAAGCTAAATCGAACGAAAACCAGCCGCGGGCGCACCAAGTGTCGAGGGGTTGGGCCCGCTTTACGGCGAACGCCGCCTTCCGAAGACATCGCCCGATGCGCCTTTGCCAACTGCGCATTCTCCGTCTAGGATCACGTTCATGCCGACCACTGTAAAAGCAGCCCCTCACATCGTCCGCGATGCGCAGGGTGTTGCCTGGGTGGACGATACGAACGTCAAAGTCGTCGAACTCGCGCAGGATCATTTGGCTTACGGCTGGAGCGCCGAGGCGATTCACGAACAGTTTCCGCATCTAAGCCTGGCGCAAATCCATGCGGCACTGGCGTTTTTCTACGACCACGCAACCGATTTCGAGCAGGAGATGCTGCGGCGCGAGAGCGAAGTCGCATCGTGGAAGGTCGAACTCGGCGAGTCGGCATTGCAACGCCGCCTGCGACGGTTGAAGTCGTCCGGGTGAGCCTCCGGCTCTACATGGACGGACACGTTCCCGCCGCCATCTCGCGGGGGCTGTTGGCGAAAGGGTCAGTTCTTACCATTGGTGCACCCGGGAGGCGGGTCGACGCGGGCGAAGGAACACATTCGGGGTAAGGCAAAATTTCTTGATAACCCGTCAGAAATGACCTGACTCTATTGCGCCAAGGGCAACTCTTTGGTCCGCCCATTCAGGGCTGAACCCTTCTTTTCGCAGATACCCAGGGCGTTGCCCTGGGCTGGCATGTCATCGGGCCTTTGGCCCTCCTGCGGCTGCCACCCTCCGCATCAAACGGGTCCCAATTATTGTAAACCAAGCGCCATTCTCGCGTGATCCGTTTTCCCTCCGTAGGATAAGAAGAAGACGCAGAGACGCCGTCATTACTCCTCGGGTTCCAACCCAGCATATTCCGTGAAGCGTCGGGCCAGGTCGATGAAATGGGCGGGCATTTGCTTTGCCTCAGCCCATGAAGCAATTGCTTCCATGTCGGTTTTCATACGGCTTACGTCATCGTGGCTGAGTCGTTGGAGATAGTGGGCCACATGTTCCATCGCTTCAACGGCCCAATCTGGGTCCACCGTATCGTCGCCGGACAGCTCCAGAAACGAAACGCAATGTAAGATTGCGAGCGTGCGAGGATCGACGTGCAGTTCACCTGGGATGACAGGCATCACAAACTTATCCGTCTGTATCCATTCAATTGGATCTTCTGCTGAGTCGCTCATGGTCGAGTGGCGGCGTTGAGGAGATTACACGGGAAACCCTCTGGATACTCGTTTTGCTCGAAGAAGAATAAGAACAAGAAAAAGAAAAGGCGTGCTCAAAGCATCCCCACCCTCTTGCGGATGATCCACTCGGCGGTGAGCAGGAGGACGATGGGGACGAACCACCAGTAACTCTGCCAAAGGACGGTATCGCTCTCGACGACGCGGCCCTGGCTCATCGGGGCCAGCAGGTCGACCAAACGGTCGATGTTCTCCTCGCGCAAGTATTCGCCGCCAGTCAGCCCCGACATCTGCCGGAGCAGTTCCTCGTTCAGGCTCAGTTGGGTCAGTTCGCCAGTCTCCAGCGGCTCGACCTTGAAGCCGGTGCGGGCGCGGGCATCGCGCTCCGCGAGGGCCGCCGATTCGACGCCCACCTCGTAGGCGCCCGGCTCGAGCGCCGCGGTGCGTCCCCGGAAGAGCCCGCCCGCGTTTTCATCGGGCGTGAGCCGGATGGTGGCCACGCGCCGGCCGTCGCGGAAGAGCACGGCATCAACCGCGGCGTTGGTCACGGGGCGTCCCTGCCCATCGCGCAAACGCACGCGCAAATCCGCCGAGTCGCCTGGCCGATAGACGAGGGCGCCGGCATCGAGGGAGATGAGCTTTTCGCGCACGGCAAAGGGCAGCTCCGCGAGCCAATCCGCGATCTGGTTCCAATAGCGGACATGGTATTGGTCGGCGACTTCGTAGCGCCAGCGCCAGGAATCATCGAACGCCTGGTAGAGCACTTTGCCCGCGCCGAAGGGCCGGGCCACGACCGCGGGCAGTTTCCGGCCGCTGACGGTGGCCTCGACAAATGTTTCCGCACCGGGCAGGGCAGCGGCGCCGGAGATCCAATGCGGCGGCGGCAAATTGGCCCAGACCTCGGCGTTCTGCGATCTTTCCGGGGAAAGTGCGAAAGGCGCAAAGGTGGTGGCGCGTTCCGTCAGCGACAATTTCATGCCCTGGTCCCGCGCGGCGGGCGCCTTCCACTCCACCGGGAAAAGCGGCGCCAGGGCCGTGCCGGCGTACTCCTTGAGCCGCTGGCGCGGACCGTCGATGAAGATGATGGCGCCACCACGGTTCGCGACGAAATCGCGCAGCCAGGTCAACTCGTCATCCTTGAAAAGTGCGCGCGGCACCTCGCCGAAGACGATGAGGTCGTAGGGTTGGAGCAGGGCCGGATCATTGGGGAACTGCCCGTCCCCGTCGCCACGCGGAAAGCCCGCATCACCCGCGGTGGCGCCGGCGATCACCGTATTGATCTGCCACTGTTCGTCGCGCTCGAACATATTGCGGAGGTAGCGCGTCTCCCAGCGCGGCCGGCCGTCGAGCAGGAGGATCCGGCGCTTTTGGGTGAGCGCCCGCACCCGCATGTTCATGGTATTATTGTCCGGCTGTCTGTCTCCCTCGACGTTGGAAACGCTGACCTTGAGTTCCAAGGGCACGGCGGTCAGTAGGGTGTCGGCCGGCTTGTTCTTGAGCCGCTCATTGACCGTCTCGCTGAGCGGAAAAGAAAACGGCACCTTGCGCAGATTGCTCCCTTCGGAGATGAGCTTCTGCTGCCAGAGAATGCGGTCGCCGTCCTGGATCATGACGTTGAAAGGGATGCCCGCGGGCAGATCGTCCTTGAGGGTGATTTGTCCGGCGATGCGGTCCTCGAAGAAAACCGACTCCGGCGCGTCGATTTTGACCACCGCCAGGTCGCGCGGCCGAATATCGCTGCCGAAACCAACCGTGTAGATCGGCAGGCCGCGCCCGGCGAGGATCTTCGCCACCTCAATGGGCGACTCGCCTTCGTTGTGCTGGCCATCGCTGAAAAGCACCACCGCCCCGCGCTGCTGTTTGTCGTCCGCGCCCGCGCTCTTCAACGCCGTGGAAAGGTTGGTAATGTCACCGTCCGGCTTCGGCAGCATCGTCGGCAGCGTCGAGTCCCGACTGGTCGGCTGCCAGAGGTTCCGGGATTCGGCGTTGTCCATTTCGACCAAACGCACATCGAATTTTTCGCTGAGGCGCCCGAGCAATTTCTCCTTCTCGCCTTCGAGGAGCAACGCTTGCAAGCGCTGCCAGCGCGGCAAGGCGTCGAATTTCGACAGGGCCGTTTTCAACGGAGAATTCTCCCCCGGCGACATGGACTGGACGAGGCGATCGAAACGGGCATTCACCTCCTTCTGCCAGCGCGCCGCTGCTTCGCCCAAGCGGGCCAGATCCTGCGCCGCGCGGTGGCGGTCGTCGAGTTGCCGCACTTCGCGGCTGGCCAGTTCGCGAGCGGAGACGCTGACTTCGCGGACAAAGGCGTCGAGACGGTCCGGTTCGAAGCCGGCCCGGGTCAGGGCGTCGCGCGCAGTGTTGATCTTCGCCTCGAAATTCCGGGCCAGCGTGCGCCAGGCCTCGGTGCTGGCGGTGGAAGCCGCCTCCGCCCGGGTGGCGAGGGATTGCGCCTCCGCCAGGGCCTCGCCCGCTTCAGGCAGATCCATCTTCACCGCCTCGGAGCGCCATAAACCCAGCCGCTGAAGGATGAGGATCTTTCGCCCCGTGCTCATGGACGCATCGGTGAGACCCATGCTCTTGGAGCCGTCGACGAAAAGAATCAGCCGCGAAAGCTGGCCGACGATTTTGCGATGGTGCAGGACCGGCCCACAGAGCATCAGGACGATCATGGCGACGGCAAGAGCGCGCAGCAAGGGAAGCAGCCAGCGTAACCACCATTGCTGGGGCTGCATTTCGCGGCGGTACAAGGACCAGGCCGCGCCGGCGATGAGGAGGGCGATCGGCAAGGCGACCCACCATGGCCAGTCGCCCGCAAATCGAAGCGCGGAGTGGACGTGCTCGGAAATCATGGGAGAGGGCGGTTCCCTCCAGCGTCCCACCGGTCAACATCCAACATCCAACATCCAACATCCAACATCCAATGGGGGCTCCTGCGAGGGTCTGCTCTGACAAGGGGAGTTGGGAGCGAAGTGGCGCGGAAGGTTCCGTTGCGTGCAGAGGGAAGCTGGAGCTTCCGGGGCCAAGGGCGTTCCCAAGCTGGAGCTTGGGAACGAGAGATGGGAACATCCAACATCCAACATCCAACACCCAACATCCAATGGGGGCTCCTGCGAGGGTCTGTTCTGACAAGGGGAGTTGGGAGAGAGGTGGCGCGGACGGTTCCGTTGCCTGCAGAGGGAAGCTGGAGCTTCCGGGGCCAAGGGCGTTCCCAAGCTGGAGCTTGGGAACGAGAGATGAGGGAGCGAGAGATGAGGGAGCGAGAGGCAAGAGAAGCGAGGGAGGCGATCGGCGGGGCTGCGTCCCGTGGGCAGTCGCCCGCGAATCGAAGGGAACTCATACGCGAGCGCTTTGCCCGGCTGGGATGCCGGACTTGACGGTGGAGCGGCGGACGCGCGCGAAACGCTGCTGGAGGAAAAGCTCGGCGAAGAGGAGTCCCAAGAGCAGCCATAAGAGCGGCCGCCAGAACTCGCTGCCGTAACGGCGATTCCGATCGAGTTGTTTGTATTCCGCCCCGGTATGGACCACGGCCACGCCATGGGACTTGGCGAAATCGGCGATTTCGTTGTCCGTGAGCTTTGAGAGGTCCGATTCGCGCCGTGAGGTATTGACCACAAAATGAGTGGCGATGCCGCCCGGGGCATTCAGCGTGTAGAGGCCGGGTTCCTGCGTGCGTGCGTATTCCACGACACCCCGCTCGCCCTTTTTCACGATCGGCAGGTCAGTCGTGGTGCCATTGGGCAGAATGAGCGAAGCCTTCTTCCCCGCGGCTCCCGGAGGGAGAAAAGCAACCAGCGGTTTGCTGACCTCGAGGTTGCGGGGCGGAAAAACGGTTGAGGCCAGATAGATCGCCAGGCGCTGCATGAGCGGCAGGTAAAACGGGCGCATGGGCAGGTTGCTCCAGGCCGCATTACACGGAGTCGCGCACTCGATCACGCGCCCCTCGCCGAACACTTTTTCGGCCAGGAACGGATCGCCGCTGGTCAACCGCGCGAGCACCGCGGGGGCATTGGCGCTGGCCACCGTCGGTTCCTTGAGCTTGTACCACATTTTGACCGCGGCATCGGAGACGGTGCCGTTGCGCGGATCGTTGAAGAGGTCGAGCGCGGGATGATCGAAGCGCTGCGAGACGATGCCGACCGACGGCGCGCTCTCCTTCAAGTCCCCACCGAGCGGACCGTAGGCGAGTGGCAAAAGGCCCTTGCCATCCTGGAACATGGTGGTGTTCCACCACGAGGCGTCGACGCGACTGCCCGGAAAGATCAGCAACCCGCCACCATTGCGCACAAACTCCACGAGCGCGCGAAACTGCGCACCGTCGAGCTGGCGCACATTCGCGAGGAGAACCACCGCGGAGCTGTTGATCGCCGCCGCGTCGAGGTTTTCGGTGCGCACGACTTTGGTGGCGATGAGGTCGGCGAGCGCCACCCGACCGGTGCTACTGTAAGGCTGGAGGGCGATCTCGGCGAAGTCCGTTTCACCCTTGAGCGGCTCGGGGCTGGGATCGCCATTGACGAGCAGCACGGGGATTTTGTCACGCACCGGAATGCTCGCCAGAAAACTGTTGTCGGCCTTGAGCGGGTCGGCGTCGGCCACGACTTCCACGACGTGCGAGCCGGCCGTTTCGAAAACGTGGGTGAAGAGCACCTGCCCCTTTTCGTGCGCGCCGAGCCGGATTTGCGCCATGGAGCGTTCCTTGCCGTCGGCCTTGAAATAGACCCGCAAATCCGGATAGGGCGCGTCGCCAAAATTGCGCAGGTTTGCGCGGATTTGAATCTTCTGCCCAACGCCGACCATGAGCCGCGAGAAATCGAGCGATTCGATGACGACATTGTCCTTCACCTCGCTGCCCACGTCGAAAAACGTGATCTCAGGCGGGATGGGCAGCTTGCGGAGACGGTCGAGCATTTGCCCGACCTCCGCGTCTTCGGTGGCTTCGAAACTGATCCGCTGAAAATCGGTCATGACGACGAGGTTGCGCGTGGACTCATGCATCTGGCCGAAGACGTTGGCGGCGAAATCGAGGCCGGCGGGGACGGTTGCGGCACCATAGGTGGCCTCGAGGCCTTTCAAGGCGGAGGTCAGGCGGGCGAGATCGTAGGTGGGCTCCTCGAGCAGCGGGGAGCCGCCTTCGCCCATGAGCACGACCTGGGCATCGGAGCCGCGCGGCAATTCATTGAGCAGGCGCGCCGCCTCATCTTTCGCGAGGGAGAAATTGGAAGTGCCGGCGCGGCTGGCGGCCATCGAGTAGCTGTTATCCAGGAGGACGACGGTCGAAGTGCGGGCCTCGCCGACGAGCTTGCGCATGCCCTTCCAGACCGGCCGCGCCATGCACAGGGCGAGAATGGCCGGGATGGAGGCGCGGATGAGGAGGAGGATGATTTGCTCGATCTTGATGCGGCGCTGGTTTTTGCGAATGACGGCCTCGAGGAGATGCATCGCGCCCCATTTGAGGATCTGGAAGCGGCTCTTGTGGAAGAGGTGGATGACGATCGGAATCGCCAGGGCGAGAATTCCGCCCAGGAGCGCGATGTTTAGAAAGCTCATAGAGATTGAGGCAATTCGACATCGGCCGATGGCGATTCAACATCCAACGTGGGTGGGGAAACATCCAACATCCAACATCCAACATCCAACATCCAATGGGGCTCTGCGGGGGGCTCTTCCTGGATTCGAGGGGAAGGTTCTTTGCGTTGCCGGGAAGTGCGCACGCTCTGAAAGAAAATGAGGATCAATTGTTGGGTCTCGTCGATGAGCGAATCGATTTCGGCCGCGTTAGGCAATTGAGCGACACGGCGCAGCAGGCGTAGCGCGCGGCGAGTTTCGCGGAGCTCCTTGAGGCAGATTTTAAGCTTGTGCACGAAATCGTCGAGCGATTCGGCCGCTTCCACTTCACCGTGATGCAGGTAAGGCGACGTGCCGGAACGAATGAGTTGATTTCCAATCTGCCTCGCGCCACTTCCCGCAGGCAGCGAATCGTAAAGCGTCACTATCCGTGCCGCGTGATTGAGCATCCGCTCTTCCAAATCAAAGCGGCGCTGCCGCTTCTCCTCATGGGATGTTGGAAGTTGGATGTTCGAAGCTGGATCTTTTCCTTTGACGGTTGGCCCTTGCCCTTTGGCTCTTGGATGTTGCCCCTTCGGCGTGACGCGTGTTTCGCTCTCCCGCATCGCGCGTCCTTCATTGGATGTTGGATGTTGGATGTTGGGTGTTGGATGTTCGCCGCAGGCGCCCGGTGTTGGATGTTGGCCGCCGGCCATTGGACGGTCCGCCTGTGGGTAACGCCTGTTCGCGTACGGGGAAGGTCGCTTCGGGTTCATGCTCCTGTCCGCCGGCGGCTGGCTCATCCGCGCGTCCTCCGGCGGCTGACGTACGCGGCGAGGGCCTCGGCGTAGGGTTGGTCGGTGACGAAGGGCACCAGGTCGATCTTGTGCCGGCGGCAGCCGCGGAGCAGTTCGGCGCGGAAATTGTCGAGGTTGGCCAGATAGGCTTCACGCAGGAGGACGGGATCGAGCAGATGCTTCACTCCTTGGGTTTCGAGGGACTCGAATTGGGTCCACTGCTTGAAGGGAAACTCCAATTCGTCGCGGTCCCAGATTTGAAAGATGAGGATTTCGTGGTGGGCGTGGCGAAAATGGGCCAGCGCCTTGAGTAGTTTGGGGACATCGCCAAAGCAATCCGAGAGGATGACCAGCAGGCCGCGCCGGTGCAGCTTCGGGACGAGATCGTGGAAGACGTCGCCGAGTTCCGTCTCTCCGCCCGGTTCGCCGCGCTGTAATTCATCGATGAGGACGCGGAGATGGGAGACGCGCGAGCGCGGCGGGATGTACTTGCGGATCTTGGTGTCGAAGGTCACCAGGCCGACGCTGTCCTGCTGTCCAATCATCAAGTAGGCCAGCGAGGCCGCAAGCCGGGTGGCGTAGTGATATTTGGTCAGCCCATTGCGGCCGTAGTTCATCGAACCGCTGAGATCGAGGATGAGGGTCGCACGGAGATTGGTCTCCTCTTCGTATTCACGGATGTAAAAGCGGTCGGAGCGGCCAAAGACCCGCCAGTCGATATGGCGGATTTCGTCGCCGGGCACGTACTGCCGGTGCTGCTTGAACTCGACGCTGAATCCCTTGTGGGGCGAGCGATGCATGCCCGAGCAAAAGCCTTCGACGACCTGCCGGGCGACGATTTGGAGGTTGCTGATCTTTTGGAGATCCGCCGGCGTGAGAAAATCCGAGACGTGCGCCATTGGGGGGGCTCCCTTAGCGGGATCGTACTCTTAATCTTAATCTTAATCTTCCGGATCGCGGGACCGCTTCGGGATTCAGATGCAGATTCAGAGGGAACATTCGCGTGCTTCGCGTGATTCGCGGGCCGTTCTTCTAGAGGACGCGCTTTGATTCGCCGCGTGGGACCACCTTGACGATGCGGGAGATGATGTCGTCGACTTTGATGCCCTCGGCCTCGGCGTTGAAGGTCGGCACGACGCGATGCCGCAGAACCGGGTGGGCGAGGGCCTCGATATCATCGTCGGTGACGTGAAAGCGCCCGCGCAGGACGGCGCGCACCTTGGCCGCGAGGACGATGTTCTGGCAGGCGCGGGGCCCGGCGCCCCAATCGACAAGGTCCTTCACCCAAGCCGGTGCGTCGGGGTTGTTCGGACGCGTGAAACGCACGAGGTCGAGCACGAAATCCATGACGTGATCCGGGATCGGAACCTTGCGCACGACTTTCTGCAACTGCTGAATTTGCTCGCCGTTGATCACCGGTTTTAAATCGGCCTCAAAGGTGCCGGTGGTGCGCGCAATGATCTGCCGCTCGTGTTCGCGTTCCGGATATTCAACCCGGACGAGAAAAATGAAACGGTCTTTTTGGGCCTCGGGCAGAGGATAGGTGCCTTCCTGTTCGATCGGGTTCTGCGTGGCAAGGACGAAGAACGGCTCCTCCAGTTTGAGGGTATGGCCGCCCACAGTGACGGAGTGCTCCTGCATGGCCTCGAGCAGCGCCGCCTGCGTCTTGGGCGGAGTGCGGTTGATTTCGTCGGCGAGCAGCATCTGGGTAAAGATCGGTCCCCGTTGGAAGACAAACTGGCGGCGCCCGGTCGCCGGATCCTCCTGGATGATGTCGGTGCCGGTGATATCGGCCGGCATGAGGTCGGGCGTGAACTGGATGCGCCGGAAGGACAAATCCATCGTGCGCGAAAGCGAGCGGATCATCGCCGTTTTGGCGAGACCGGGCACACCTTCGAGCAGGCAATGGCCGCCAGCGAGCACGGCGATGACGAGCTGCTCGATGACTTCCTGCTGGCCAACAATGAATTTTCCCATCTCGGCGACGATTTTCTGGTAGGCGTCGACCAACTGCGCCGCCGCAGCTTTGTCGTCGAGAGGAACGCTGGCCGCGGCAGCAGACGCGGTTGACGTGGAAGGTGTGCGGGTGGCCATGATGGGAGGGTGAAAGCGTGTTGTTTCTAGAAACTAAAAAGCCGTTCGGCAAGAATTGCGACGAACGGCGTCAGACGGGTGCGAAAAAGGTCCTCGATGAGAATCAGGGCGTGAGTTCCATTGGCGACGGCGCGATTTCAGAATTCAAGGAGGCTGGCGGTCCGAAGACGGCCGCACCACCTGGTGGCTGGGAGGGCAGCCACTTGGCCGAATCCTCGGTGAACTTGCGGAAGCTGGCCAGTTGATTGACAAAATCTTCGCCCTCGGCAGCGGTGACCGCCTGCTGGACATAGTTGGTCATCTGGCTCGAAACTTGGGCGACTCGGGAAACCTGCCCCTTGGGCAACCAAGCATCCTTGGAGACGAAGGCCAGAGCCACCGACGCCGCCGCCGCGAGCACGATCGCCGAGCGCCGGAGAACCCGGCTCGGGACACGGACATTGAGCAGCGCCAAGCGCTGCTCCGCGGTGAGTTCCATCAAAGGCGCGGTGGCGTCGCGACGTTCGAAGCCTTCCTCGATCAACATGGCCAGGTCGATGGTCTCGTAGACATCGTTCCGGCATTCCTCGGAAACGGCGAGCATGGACTCGACGTAGAGGCGCTCCTCCGGACCGAGCTCGTTAAACGCGTAATCCGTCAGATCCTGATCGGACAACTTGCTTCTCACCTCAGGCCACCCCCTTCTTCAGGTAAATGATCTTCTCGTCCTTCTCGTCGCGATCCATCTTGCCGCGCAGATTGCGCATGGCCGCATTGAGGAGAAAGCCGACATTGCCCACGCTCAACCCGGTGATCTCGCTGATCTCCTGGTAGGAATGGTGGTGATGAAAGCGCAGGCGGACGACTTCGTATTGATTTTTTGGCAGTTCCTTGACCAATTCCATCAACCGCTCGACCCGCTCCTTGCGCTCCAGTTCCATGAGGGGCGTGAGCCCGTCGCAGCGCTTGGTCTCAAATTCCTGTGCTTCCACGTAGATGTAGCGGTCTTCCTTTTTGAGGGACTTGAGGGCGCAATTGCGGCAAACCGTGAAGAGCCACTGGGAAAGATGCCCCTCAATGTTCTCCTGTTCCTGGTTGTGGAGGCGCATGAAGGTCTCCTGCACCACATCGCGGGCCCGCTCGATTTCACCGACAATGCTCATGGCATACTGCAAAAGCGGACGCTCGTAGCGTTCGAGAGCACTTTGGACCCAGGCGGTTTTCTTTTTGGTTTTGTTTCCGAACATGTGGTTTCTGGAGGTGGATTTCGCCCTAGATAATCCATTCCAAGGGAAATTGCTGGGACTTTTTTTGGGATTTTTTGCCGGAGAGGCGGGGGGAGGGCGGCGGAAGGGCGGCTTCGCCGCAACATCGGGCTCCGCCCGCCACGGCATAGCCGAAGGCGAAGCCGGGCCAACACCCACGCTTCGCCCTGACAAGTCCAACATCCAACACCCAACATCCAACATCCAATGGTCCGCGGTGAATGCGGGACCTGACAGGCGGGAATCTTCCGCAATAAGGTGGAATGGGACAAATAGTGACACAAAACAGACGAAACAGGCAAAGGATGCAGGTGGGCGGAGGTGGGCTGGGATTTAGTGGCGTAAGTGGTTGCACAATTTGTACTTATGATTTAACTGTGTACCGAGATCGGCCCGCAAGGAGGGGTATTTGCAGACGCCCGGGCGCTTTCGACGCGCGCGGTCAGGCTGCCGCACTCGTCCCGGCCCCTTTTGCCCCTCACTCCGAGGGTCCGGTATTGGCAATGCAACCAGCGGACGCTCCAGGCTTCCCATGGGAGCGGTTTGGGCGTGGTATTCGGGGACGCGCCGGCCCGTATTTCGGCCAGGCGATGTCACTCGTTCCACACTTATGAAATGGATGTACTCCCCTTGCCTGCTCTCGATGATCACGACCTTGGCCGGCGCACTCGCGCTCGCGGCCGACGAACAACCGCCCGAGGACGCGTTCGAGCGTTCCGGTTTCGCTCTTACCTTTGCGATACCGGATTCGTTCGGCAAGCCGGTGGGCGGAAACCGGGGCTATCTGCAAACCGACGGCGGCCGCGCACCGATCGAAGACATGAAATGGGAGCACGATGGCGATACCATTCTGATTCGCTGGATGGTGGTGCCTGATCGCGTGTGGCAGTTCAAGACGACGGACCAAATGTTTGCGGACGCGAAAAACAACATGCTGATCGATAAAGCGCTGAAGCTGGTTTCCGAGCGTGATTATAAAATAAACAACAGCCCGGCCCATTCGTTTGTCTTCGTCCATGAAGGGGGCAAGCCCCAGTACCAGCGCATGGATTACATCTTCACCAAGCCCGATTTGAATGTGGTGATGTATACGTCGTCGTCGAAGACGGCTTTGGACGACCCGGTGTGCCAGGAGCTTTTCGAGAGTTTGTCGATCAAACCCAAGGCGCCGAAGAAATGAGCGCGAAAGCGGCGAAGCAGGCTCGGGCGGAAGCCGAAGCGGATCGGGAATTGATGATCCCAGGACGTGGGGAAAAGGGAATTGACTTTTCCGCGCCGAATCGTCCAATGCGCGAGTTTTCCGGCTTATGCGTTCCCACTATTTCCTGGTTGTGTTTTTGGTTGTCTTCCGGGGCGGTTTTGGTGGGCTGGCCGCCGAGGAAGAGGGCTTGGTAATCGTCGAGGCCACCTGGAAAGGGGGCGTTCAACAATCCAACGTGACGAGCAAGGTGCGGGAACGAATTCACGACAATACCGTGGACTTCCAAGCGACCGTCAGCATCCTGGGTGATCCAGCCAGAGGGCGCCACAAAATCCTGCGCGTGACGTATCGTTTGCACGGCTCTGAGCACAGCCTGGAGGTCGCGGAAGGACGCGAATTGAAAATACCGCCGGAGGCGGACGTGTCGGATGCGCCCACTTTCACGGGAGATCAGCGGGCCCAGATCCAACGCATTTCGGACGCGACGAAAGCGTTGAACACGCGCCCAAAAGGATTGGAGATCGTGCAGGCGGTCTTCGGCACGAATGGATTCTGGCGGGACGTCACCACCATGGTCCGGCAATCGATCACGGACGACAAATGGGATGCGGAGCTACACTTGCCGTTTACGGAATTGGGCGGTGATCCGGTCAAAGGCAGGTTCAAGCATTTGCTGATTGGGTACCGGCTCGACGGAGCACCCAAAATGGGGATTTTCGACGAGGTGAATGGCAACACGATCCACGTGATTCTGCCGTAGGCGGAAGTTCCGGCTAGCTGGCAGGTCGCGGTCCGAGCAGCAGCAGATTGAGCCCCTGCGTCTCGTAGATTTTGAAATCCCGATCGAAGGTGACCAGCCGCCAGCCACCTTCCATGGCAAAAGCTGCCAGATACGCGTCCATCCAAACCTTCGGAGACACGGAAGCTGGGGCGGCGAGCTTGCGCCACGTCCGCTCCAAATGCTCAGGCTCTTCTGCGAAAACCACGGCGAAGTCCCGGCAGAGCCGCTCGTAGGCGTTCCAGGCCATTTCGTTGGTCACCGGCGAATAGTTCGCCGCAATTTTCTGGGTGAGCAGACGGAGGAATGACGTCTGCACGGCCCGGCAAAAAGCGGCCGTATCCGCGTCGCCCAATCCGTTGAACCACGCGGCCGCTTCTCGGTGATGCGCATGGAGTTGGACGGCAACGGCGACAAAAACGTTAGCGTCGCAGAGATGCCTCATGACGCTCCGTCTCCGCGTGCATCTCCAGCTCGTGCACGCGCTCCGCCGTAAGTTCAAAAGGGGCCGCGCCTGACGGTGCGGGGATGATCGGAAGCTTGATATGGCGGCGACGCTTTGCGCCGGCCCCCGGCGCCAGGCCGCGGCGAATCACCTCCGCCGCCACATCCTTGAGTTTTTTCCCCTCGTAAACGGCGCGAAGCTTCATTTCGCGAACGAGCTCCGGCGGCAAATCCAGGGTCGTTTTCATTGACCCAGCTTTCCAGCTTCCCAGCTTTCTGTCAAATGATCCTCATTCCACTTGCATCCTGAGTGGGGCCTGCGCATGGCAAAGCGCGCCATGGGATGCCCAGCCCTTTGGCGATCCCGTCTCCAGACTCGACAGCGCGCGTGGCAGCGTGGTATGCCCCGTGCAGGTCACCTTCCCTCCGGGCGGGCGCCATCATTGTCCAACCAAGAATAGCCGCCAGCCTTGCAAACTCCGCAGATTTTTTCCGACCCTTCCGGCCGTCGCAAATTGCTGATCGGGCTTCTGGCGGGGTTGCTGCTGCTGCTGCTGGTGGTCTGCGGCTCGGCGTTCCTTTTCAGCCTTCGCAGTTCGTCCGCGGATTCGGCGTATGTCGGGGCGCCGGCACCATCCGCGGCCAAACCCGGCAGTTCGACGATCGTTTATTCGGCCCGGCGGGCGCCGGTGAGCAACCGCCTACTGGAAAGCTATCGGCAGGATTCCCTCGCGGCGATCCAGAAGAATGAGACGAAAAAGAAGGGCGCCGGCACCCCGCTGCCGAAGCCAGCGGAAGCCGACACAGTGGTCGCCGGGTTCTATTCACCAGGGCAGTCGACGGGCCTCAATTCCCTGCGCGGCAATGCCGACAAGCTCACGCATGTGATGCCGGAATGGCTGCACCTGGCGAAAGATGGCGGCAGTCTTGATTTGACAGACTGGGAGGTGCCGGAGAGTTCGCGCTCGACGGAGGTCAAGCAGATCGCCCAGCAACATCATTTGCAAATCTGGCCGATCCTGAACAACTACCAGGACCCAAATTTCGATGCCGATCGGGTGCACCGGCTCCTCGGGAGCCCGGCGCTCGAGCAAAAGCTGGCGGCGGCGATCCGCGACTGGCTCAAAGAGCAAGGCTACCAGGGGTTGAATCTCGACTTCGAGAACCTGGCCGACGCCGATTACCTCAAGCTCGGCGATTTTGCGAAGCTGCTGGGGAGTACGCTCCATCCGGCGGGACTGGGCCTGAGCATGGACATCGAGGCCGGGCGTCTCAAAAGCAAGGCGATGCCGGCGTACGTGGCGGCCAATGATTTCCTGATCCTGATGGCGTATGACGAGCATGACGACAGTTCCGCCGCGGGCCCGATTGCCTCCGTGGGCTGGTCGACGAAACTGCTCGTCGACGCGCTCAAAGTCATCCGGGCGAACAAGCTGGTCCTCGGAATCGGCGGCTACGGCTACGACTGGACGACGGGCCGGAAGCAAGCGGAGTCGATCAGCTACCAGCAGGCGCTGCTGCTGGCGCGCGATTACGGCCCCAAAGGCCAGGCCGAACAGGTCGTGCGCTTCGACGGCGACAGTCTGAATCCGCGCTTTGAGTACGACGACGGGAAAGGAGGAAAGCACAAGGTCTGGTTCCTCGACGGGGTGACGGCGGCGAACCAATGGTCGCTGGGCCGGCAGGCCGCGCTGCGCGGCGCCGCCCTCTGGGTGCTCGGCGACGAGGATCCGACGGTCTGGTCGGTGCTCGACAAGACTGCGCTCACGCAGCCAACACCGCCCGACAGCCTGGAGAAAATCAGTTTTCCCTACCAAATCGAATTCGTCGGTGAAGGCGAAATCCTCTCAGTGGTGGCGGAACCCAGTGAGGGTGAGCGCAAGCTGACCTTTGACAAGAAAAGCGGCCTTTGCACAAACGTCGAATACACCCGCTTTCCGTCCTGCTACGTCATTCAGCGACGCGGTTATCAACCCAAGAAGCTCGCGCTCACTTTCGACGACGGACCGAGCGCGGAATTCACCCCGCCGATCCTCGACACGCTGCGCCAGCAAGGCGTCCCGGCGACATTCTTTGTGATCGGCCAGAATGCGGCGAATTTTCCCGGTCTCATCGAGCAGATGTGGAAGGAAGGCCATGAACTGGGCAATCACACCTTTACCCATCCGAATCTGGCGGTGGTCGGCGCGGAGCGAGAAGTGATTGAGCTGAACGGCACCAAGCGGGCCATGGAGAGCATCCTCGGCCGCTCGACGCTGTGGTTTCGCCCGCCGTACCAGGCCGACGCGGAGCCGTCGAGCGCCGAAGAAGTGCGGCCCATCGTCACCGCGGCTCATTTGGGCTACTCGATGGTGGGTGAATTGATCGATCCGCAGGATTGGAATCTGTGGAAAGGCGAGCCCGGCTACCAGAGCCTGCGGACCGGCGACGATATCGCCAAGTCCGTGCTCGACCAGGTCGCCACGCTCAAGGCAAATGTCATCCTGCTGCACGATGCCGGCGGCGATCGCTCGGCCACCGTCAAGGCGCTCTCCATTTTCGTCCCGCAGTTGAAGGCGCAAGGATATCAGTTTGTCCGCGTCTCGGACTTGATCGGGGAGTCGCGCGAGCAGGTCATGCCCGCGCTGAGCAAGGGCGAGCAACTCATTACGTGGATCGATGGACTCATGTTCGGGCTCATTTTTTCCTTCCTGCACTTCCTCGCGGCAGCGTTTGTCGTGGCCATCGGGCTGGGGATCGCCCGGGTCGCCTTCGTCACGTCCCTCGCCCTGTGGGTCTATTTCCGTTCCCGGCCGAGATCCGCGGCGGACGTGCGCAGCGTTCCGCTTTCGGCGACCGGCGAAGGGCCGGCCCTCCCGTCCGACCCAACCCGCCCGGCCGCGGCAGGCGTGGCGCCAGCCGCGCCGCCTGCCTCCATGCAGCAACCCCTCGTGAGCGTCATCATCCCCGCCTACAACGAGTCCGGCGTGGTCGGGCGCACCATTCGCAGTGTGCTCGAAAACGACTACACCCGCATGGAAATCGTTTTCGTCGACGATGGCTCGACCGACGGCACAGCGGACGCGGTGGAAAGGGAATTCGAAGGAAACCCGTATGTGCGGATCGTGCGTCAGCCCAATGGCGGCAAGGCGGCGGCGCTCAACAATGGCATCCAACAGTCGACCGGGGAGATTATCGTCGGCCTGGACGCGGACACGCAATTTCCCGAGCACGCCGTTTCGCGGCTGATGCGGCATTTCGCCGACCCTCGAGTTGGGGCGGTGGCCGGCAACGTGAAAGTGGGCAACCGGATCAATTTGATCACGCGCTGGCAGGCGCTGGAGTACATCACCAGCCAGAATGTCGATCGCCTGGCCTACGCGCAACTCAACGCGGTCACGGTGGTGCCGGGAGCGATCGGCGCGTGGCGGCGGCGGGCCCTGGAGGAAGTGGGGGGTTATCTAACGGATACCCTGGCCGAGGACATGGACCTGACCTGGCGCATCCGGCGCAAGGGCTGGAAGATCGACACCGAAGCGGGCGCCGTGGCGCTGACCGAAGCGCCGGCGACGACGCGGGCATTTTTCAAGCAGCGCTTTCGGTGGAGCTATGGGACACTCCAGTGCCTCTGGAAACATCGCGACGCGCTTTTCCGCTACGGCTGGTTTGGCTGGGTGGGACTGCCGACGCTGTGGCTGTTCCAGATCGTCTTCCAGGTGCTCGCGCCGCTGGTCGATCTGCAGGTGCTCTATGCGCTGTGGGCGTTCGGTTCTTCCTGGTTTGCCGCGCACTATCTTGGGCAGGTCAACCAGGCGGCCACACCACCGGGCGCGCTCCTCGAACAGACCCTGTTTTTCTATGTGCTGTTCTACGCCGTGGAAATGACCGGGGCCGCGGTGGCCGTGGCCATCGACCGCGATGGCTGGCGCCTGCTCCCGTGGCTGTTCCTGCAACGCTTTTTCTACCGGCAACTCATGTACGTCGTGCTCTGGAAAGCGCTGCTCAAAGCCGTCATCGGTTCGCGCATGGGCTGGGGAAAGCTGGAGCGGCGGGGAACGGTGCGGCTGGAACCGACGGGGACGTGAAGCGCTTCCGGCGCACTACGGCAGCACCGCCCACACTTCGGCGACGCGATTCTCGGCGGGGTCTTTTGGATTGAACAACTTCGGACTGCCCATGGGCACGGTCTGGATGACGTTTTGGACGCCGCAGTGTTTCCGCAGCAGTTCCATGACGGTGCTCGCGCGATCCGTGGAGATTTGCAGGTTCCGCTTTTCCTCCCCGCGGGCATCGGCATATCCGAGGACGACGAAAATCGCCGCCGGGTTCTGGGCCAGGCCGGTAAAGGGCTTCTGCTTGCACCCTTTGACGACCCGCGCAGTCTCCCTTTCCGAGACGCGCGTCCGGCCGGTCTCGAAGGCCACAGTCAACAAGCGCTGCAGGTTCTGGGCATGATCGACGTAGGCATAAAGCCGCTCTTTGGTCTCGGCGGTGACATTCGGCATGAGATCGATGCGTTTGAGCACCTCCTGCCGCTCCGCACTGGTGACCAGGGTTTTCTCCGGGGGCGCGACCGGCGCGGGGGTGGTGGCAACCACGACGGGTAGCGAATCAAGCTTGGGGCGGCTGAGTTTCCACCCCAGGACGACGGCTCCGAAGAGCAGCAGCAGACCCAGGGCGGCAAGGAGAAACACCCCCGGTCCGGAGGAGGACGGGTTGGGCGTCGCCGAAGGATCGTTTGCGGGCATAAAGGCGCCGACTTCTAGCGTCCACCTTGGGCCGTGTCATGCACTTCTTGAGAGCGGCGCCGGATCGGTGCGGTTGGGCGCAAAGCGGATTCGCTTTGCGCGCGAAGATAATCCGCGACATATTCCGGGCGGTTGGCAGATGATCGCTGCCGGCGCAAGCTGGCAGAGGAAAGTCCGAACACCACCAGGCAGCATGCCGCGTAAAATGCGCGGAGGCGGCGGGCCCAAGCCCGGCGCGATGGAAAGTGTCACAGAAAACAAACCGCCTGCGGCGCAAGCCGCGGCAAGGATGAAAAGGCGGGGTAAAAGCCCACCGCCCGGCGCGCAAGCGCCGGGGCACGACAAACCCCATGCGGTGCAAGACAAAACAGGAAGCCGGGCCGCCTGCCCAGCCGTGCCGACGGCGCAAGCCGCCGGCACGGCAGCTTCCGGGTACTAGTCGCACCTGTGCGCCGCAAGGCGCGCGGCGGTCCGCGAGAGCGGCCCGAGAGAAATGATCATCCCCGCCGCGGGCGACCGCGGCGGCACAGAATTCGGCTTATCGCCATCCATCCATGAAGGCGCCCTCCGCAAGGTGGGCGCCTTCTCCTTTCCGGCGCTCCCCAAGTCACGCATCGAGGACGGCGCGGACAGTTTTCAACAAAGTCGAAGTTCCGAAGGGCTTCTTCAAAAAGAAATTCGCCCCCAGTTGCCGGGCATTCATGGGCACACCGCTGACCGCGATGACCCGGACACCCGGCTTGATCTTGCGGAGGCCCTCAATGAGCACGGTGCCCGCCAAACCAGGCATGACCAGGTCCGTGATGACCAGGTCCACCTCGTGAGAATGGCGGGCAAAGAGCGGGATCGCCTCGTCAGCACTGCTGGTGGTCAACACACGATAGTTGAAGGTGGCCAGCGTTTCCCGGGTGATCTGGAGAATGGCTGCTTCGTCATCCACGACCAGGATGCCTTCGTTGCGGCCAGAGCCTGGTTCGGGAGCCTTCACGGCCTCGGGGGCAGCTTCGTCCGCGGGAAGGTAAATGAAAAACGTGGTGCCTTTGCCGCACTCGCTGGCCACTTCCACGAACCCGCCGTGACCTTTGACGATGCTCATCACCGTCGAAAGACCGAGCCCGGTGCCCTTGCCGGGATCCTTCGTCGTAAAGAACGGTTCGAAGATCTTGGGGAGCACGTCCTCGGGGATGCCCGTTCCGGTGTCGGAAACTTCCACGAGGACAAACCGGCCCGAAACGGGCTCGGGATGAAACCGGGTGGACCGCTCCTCGACGGCCACGGCGTTGACTTTGACATTGATCTGGCCTCCCCGGGGCACGGCGTCCCGCGCATTGACGAAGAGATTGAGGAGGATTTGATGGACCTGCGTGGCGTCGCCCTGGACGCCGGGAAGGTCGTCCGCGATGCTGGACTCAACGGAGACATCGCGGGGAAAAGTGTCGGCCGCCAGTTTGACGACCTCGGCAACCAGTTTCGGGATTTTGAGCGAGGTCCGGCCGCCGTCGATGCCGCGGGCGAAGGTCAGGATCTGCTTGACCAGCTCGGAGCCGCGCCGGGCGCTGCTCCCGACCAACTCCAGCAAGCCGGCGTTGGCTTCATTGCGTGGATCGGCCTGGATCACGTCCACGGCCATCATGATCGGACCGAGCACATTGTTGAGGTCGTGCGCGATGCCGCCGGCCAGCGCCCCGATGCTTTCCATGCGCTGGGTGCGAAGAAATTGCGCCTCGATCTTTTTCTGCTCGGTCATGTCGCTATTGATGTAGAGCACCGAAGTCGGTTTCCCAGAGGCGTCGCGGACCAACGTCTGCCGGCACTGCGTGATGACTTTCCGGCCATCTTTGGTGCGCTGGCGCAGTTCGCCGATCCATTCGCCGGTCTCCGCCACGGCCTGGAGGATCGACGACCACCCGCCGGGCTTCTCGGAAAAGAGCAAATCCTCGACACGCGCGCCCAAAGCCTCTTCCGGCGACCACCCGTAGAGGCGGGTGGCGCCTTCATTCCAGTAAACGATGCGCTGGTCGAGATTTCCGACGAGAATGGCGTCGCGCGCCTTGTCGAGCAGGGCCGCTTGTTCCTGGATTTTCTGTTCCGCTTTCTTCCGCTCCGAAATGTCGGTATTGATGACGAGGATGGATTTTGGAGCGCTGTTCTCGTCGCGAATGAGGGTCCAACGACTCGCCACGACGAGGTGTTCACCGGCGCGGGTGGTCTGGTGCAGTTCGCCATTCCATTCGCCACGCTGGATGAGGGTCTTGAGCGCGGCCAGGGCCACGTAGTCCTGGCAGAGAAGTTCGTTCGCGTTGCGTCCGATGGCCTCGTTGGCGGCCCAGCCGTAGAGCCGCTCCGCGCTGCGGTTCCAAAACAGAATCCGTTGATCCAGGTCATTGACACAGATGGCGTCACGGGCCTCGTCGAGAAGCGCCGCTTGTTCCAGGATGCGGCGCTCGGCGAGGCGGCGGTCGGTAATATCGCGCGCCACCCACAGGACGCCCTGCCGCTCCCCGGCTTCGTCGAACATGGCGTTGCCCTGCCCTTCGAGGGTGCGGACGCTCTCGTCCGGCAGCCGCAGGCGATACTCGACCTGGCGGCTGGAGCCGGTGTCGAACGCGCGCCGCAAGGCCGCCCGGACGCTTTCATGATCGCCGGGATGGACGTGGGCCAGAAAATCGGTCCCGGGCGACGGCGTGTCGGCCCCGAAAAGCCGCCGGTGCGAAGGGCTGCTGAGGATGAGTTCTCCTTCGGGGTCAACGACCGCGACCAGATCCTCGACGTTTTCCATGATGTTGCGCAGCAAGGCGTCCCGCTGACGCAATTCCTCCTCCATCCGTTCGCGGGCCACGCGCGCCACGGCGTCTTTGAGAGCGCGCCGCACCGCAGCCACAAGACGCTCCGGGCGCTGCTTGAGAATGTAATCGGTCGCACCGTTCTTCAAACTTTCGACGGCAGCCTCCTCGCCCAGGGTCCCGGAAAAGAAGATGAAAGGCACTTCCTCCCGGACCTGCCGCGCCAATTCCAGCGCCCTCGCGCCATCGTAGCTGGGCAGGGAAAAGTCCGAAATGATCAGGTCGATCTCTCCGCGGACCAAGGCGGCTCCGAAGGAGGCGCGATCCTCCACGTATTCGATTTTGCAATCGATGCCGTTGGCAGCGAGCATCTCGGAGACCAATTCCCGATCCAGCAGATTGTCTTCGAGGTGAAGAATCCGCACCGAGGTCACCGGAGATCTGGCTGATTTTGGGCGCTTCATGCAGAGCTGAGCGGGAGGGGCGGGGGTTCGTTGATCACGGCCCAGAAACAGCCGAGTTGTTTCACGGACTCCATGAATTGCTGGAAGTCCACGGGTTTGACGACGTAGGCATTGACGCCCAAGGCGTAGCTCGTGACGAGGTCCTGCTCCTCGCGCGAGGAGGTCAGCATGACCACGGGGATCTTCTTCAACTCCGGGTCGGCCTTGATCCGGCGCAAGACCTCCAGCCCATCGACCCGCGGCATCTTGAGGTCGAGCAAGATGACGACGGGCAGGTCGCCGATCCGACTGGCAAACGCGCCCCGGCGATAGAGGTAATCGAGGGCCTCCGCGCCATCGCGGGCGACGTCCACTTCATTGGCCACGTTGTGGCCTTCGAGGGCGGCCAGGGTCAGTTCGATGTCCTGTTCGCAGTCTTCGACGACCAGGATGCGCTTTACTTTGGCAGTCATGGGGAAGGGGTGGGTGTTGGGCTGGCCTCTGGATTCATGGATAAAGAAGGGTCCGTGCCAAGCGGCAGGCTGAAATAGAAAGTCGCGCCTTCGCCGGGCTGACCCTCGGCCCAGGTCCGGCCGCCATGGCGAGCGATGATACGATGGACATTGGCCAGGCCGATGCCAGTGCCCTCGAATTCGTCATTGCGATGAAGTCGCTGGAAGACACCAAATAGCTTCGAAACGTAGGTCATATCGAATCCGACGCCGTTATCGCGGACATAGATCGTATTCTCATTGGGCGAAGGCACATATCCAACTTCGATGACGGCAGGATCCCGTGGACGTGTGTATTTGACCGCATTGGAAAAAAGATTGACCAGCACCTGCCGCAACAAGGCCGGATCGGCATCTACTACGGGTAAACCCTGACGATTCCAGACGACATTGCGCCCCTGCGTTTCGACGCGGAGTTCGAGGATGACTTCCTCGGCCAGCGCCGAGAGGTCGACTTTACGGTGGTGCATTTCGGCGCGACCAATCCGCGAAAAAACCAGCAGGTCGTCAATGAGCGCGCCCATGCGTTTGGCGGATTCGGAAATGGTCTTCAGATAACGGCGGCCTTTATCATCCAACCCGGAGCCGGCATGTTTGGCGAGCAGATCGGCAAAGCCGTCGATATGGCGCAGGGGCGCCCGCAAATCGTGGGAGACGGAGTAGGAAAAAGCTTCCAATTCGACATTGGCCGCGCGCAACTGTTGATTGGCCGCATTGACCTGCTGCGAGCTCTGAAATATCTCGGCTTCCATCCGCTCGAGCCGGGCGTGGATGTCCGCCCCGTCTTCGGGCGTCTGCTCCTTCTGCTTGATGAACTCGGTGACATCCTCGACCCGGTGGATAACGTACTCGATGGTATGGTTCGGACCCAACAGGGGTGAATTCACCGGACTCCAATAGCGCTCCTCGTAAGTCCCGCCGGGCCTGCGGATGTCGTACCTTTGGATCGCCATGGTATCCGCTTTCCCGGTCTTGAGGACGCGGTGAAGCGAGGCGCGCAGATTGGCCGCGCCCGTGGCCTTGGGGTCATCCGGGTTATCGGGGAATATTTCGAAGAGACCCCGCCCGACGATATCATCGCGATGGGTCATGGTCGCTTCCAGATACGCATCGCTGGCTGCGGCGATCGTCAAGTCCGGAGTCAAGACCAGATATAAGCCGGGTAGCGAATTAAAGAGCGCCCGAAAGTGCACGTGCATCTGCTCGAGGCGGTGACGCTCGCTGATATCGCGAGTCACGTTCGCGTAACCACGCAGTTCTCCAGCCGCGTCGTGGATCGCCGTAAGAACGACGTTGGCGTAGAAACGGCCGCCATCCTTGCGCACGCGCCAGCCATCCTCCTCCACGCGTCCTTTGTCGCGGGCTTGCGCCAACTCGCGCTCGGGCTTTCCGGCGCTCACGTCCTCCGGCGGATAAAAGCGGGAAAAGTGCCGGCCGACAATGTCCTCCGCCTGGTAGCCTTTGAGGCGTTCGGCTCCCCGGTTCCAGCTCGCCACGTGGCCGCCGGGATCCAGCATCAGGATGGCGTAGTCCTGGACGGAATCGAAGATCAGCCGGAACCGTTCCTCGCTAGCTCGGAGGATCTCCGCGGCGTGCCGCCGGGCGGCCAATTTGCGGTACCTCGTCCAAGCGGTCCACCCGGTGAGCGCAATGATCATGAGGCTTCCTGCGGCGACAATTTCCAACAGGTGCGCCGTCTTCCAGAAAGCGTAGAGTGCGCCCGCAAGAAGCAGGGCTACGAGCGCCACGCCAATCACCTGGCTCGTCGTCTCTTTTCTGGGCACCAAATCGGGACTTTGGTCCATAAGTAGCCAAATCAGTAAGGGTGTCTCCGTTGGTAGCCCTCGACCCGTGGTGGAACAATGAAAAAAATAACTGAGAAGCGTGTGGCGATTTTCACTACGTGGGGTGTTGATCTTCTCATGGAACAGCCGTGCTTAGCCGGCCTGGTGCGCATCGCCGAGCGATTCTCCGGGCAAAAACTCCGGCATCAGGCGAACGCGGGTCGGTTTGCCCGCTTCGCCACGGACGAGCTTGAGGAGGATTCGCGCCAGGCGGCGCGCGTGCGCCTCTGGATTTGCGCGATAGCGCGCCAGCTGCGGTGAGAAGAATTCGTGGAAGTGGTCGCTGTCGCGCGCGATGAGCGCGATATCGCGCGGGACTCGCAGCCCGCGGCGCACGAGTTCACTGGCGGTCATCAAGGCGGGCATGGAGCGCGCCACCAGAAAGGCGGTGGGCGCCGGCCCGGGATGGAAAAGACCCCGCAGGCGCTGCCGGATGCTGTCCGGGGTGCCGTGGTGATGGACAATCATCGGCGTGGCGGCGGCGCCCGCCCGGGTGCGGAACGCTTCGAGGAAGCCCGCGGCGCTTTCGCGATCCCCGGCCGTTTCGGAATCCTGCATGAAGAGCACGACCCGACGGTGCCCTCGTTGGAGGAACTGTCCCGCCGCGTGCCGGCACACCGCGCGGTAATCAAAATCAACGGATGGCAATTCAATTCCCGGATGGCAGGAACCCGAAAGCACGGCCGGAAATCCGCTTTCGACAAACCAGCGTTGCATTCGCTCATTGGTCACGAAGAGCAGCCAGGCCGCTGCGGTCGCCTCCCGGGTCAACGCGGCCAGGTCCTTTTCCGGCCGCCGGGAATACCAGCGCCGTCCGCTGTGAATTTCCAGTCCCATCCCGGCGCGGCCGAGCAATTCCCGCAGCCGGTCCATCCAGCACAGCGCGAAGGGAGGAATCTCCTGCAAGGGCAGAGGCGTCAGGACGCCAATGGTCCGCGCGCGCCCGGCGGCCCGAGCGGGGCCGCGCCGGACAATCACGCGCTGCGTTCCCGGGGCGACCTTCAGCCAGCCCTCGGAGCGGAGGGCGTCAAGCGCGAGCCGCAAGGTCGGTCTGCTGACGTTGAGTTGCCGGCTCAGTTCGCGTTCGCCCGGCATCCGCCCGACCCAGATTTCTTCTTGCAAGGCCCGCCGCAAAACTTCAGTCGCTTCGTCGACGAGGGAACGACGCTGAATGGCAAGGCTCATGGTGGGGACCGGTCCGCAGGGTGAGGCTGGTCAAGTCATTTGACCAGCGGACGGGCGGATTGGCAAGGGCAAACCCTCAACCATCCGCGAAGCAGCCCTTCGCTCCGTCCCTCAGGCTTCATCCTTTCCGCCACCCGTCATCTCCACACCCAGCAAACAGACGTCGTCGTCGAAGCCATGCGTGGCGTAGGTCTGCACGGCGGAAACAGTTTCTTCGACCAGGCCGCAGAGTGGCAGGTCCACGAGAGTGCGCACGCACTCGACCAGCCCGTCCACGCCCAACTGCCGTCCCTCGCCATCCTCGACCTCGAACAATCCGTCGGTGTGAAAGAGGACCACGTCACCGTGCTCCATCGCACGTTCGTAATCGTGGAAGGGCGCGTGTGGAAAGATGCCGAGCGCCGGATTGAAATCCCCCTTGGGAAGGGAGAGTAACTCCGTGTTCTGCCGGTGGCGCCGGACGTGGATCGGCGCCGGATGGCCGGCGCTCGCGTAGCGCACCGTGCGACGGTCGATGTCGAAGACGGCATAAGCCGCGGTGACGAACATCACGCCCTTTTCCGCCGGGATAATTTCGATGAGGCCGCGATTCACCCGCGAAAGCAACGCGCCCGGTGTGTCCCCATGGGTGCAGGCCTCCTGGACCAGCACCCGCATCATCGCGGTAATGAGCGCCGAACGGACGCCGTGTCCCATGACGTCGCAGATGAAAATGCCGGCCTGCGTCTCGCCGAGCGGCAGCACGTGAAAGAGATCGCCGCTCACCGCCGTCGACGGCAAATAGAGGTGCGCGAAATGCAACCGGCTCGCCTCGGGGCCGGCCTCCGGTGGAAAGGCCGGAAAGACGCGCGGCAGGAGGGTCAGTTGCATTTCCCGGGCCAGTGCCAGGTCCATCTCCATCTGCTCATTCTTTTCGGCAATCTCGCGCCGCTGGATTTGCAATTGCGCGACGTGCGCCTGCAGCAGGGAGGTTTGCAGCCGCACGAGCTCATGCACGTGGATCAATCCCAGGTACAAACCGGCGCCATCGACGAGAATGACATCGTCGTAAAACTGCGCCGGAGCGCGGGAAAAGACCGCGCGCAACACCTCGTCCACCGACATTTCCACGGATACCGAAAGCGAACTCGGCGCGAGGTGCGCGCGGACGGGTTTGCGGGCAAAGAGCGCGTAGCCGTAGCGGCCGCCGAGCAACATGCCGATCTCGCGCCGTGCGCAAATGCCCACCGGAGTGCGCCCTTCCAGGACGGCCATGTACTCTTTCTGATGGTCACGAAACTTCTCGAATGCCGTGTCCGTGGACTCCGTGGCCTGCACTGCCTCACTGTGTCCGACGAGCGTCCGCCAGTCCACCACACCGCCTTCGGCAGCCGGCTGGCGGGCCGACGCGGCTGGGTCGGAGGAAGACGAGGCGGTCACGGCGGAAAGGTGCTGGCGAGACCTATACCGAAAGGCCCTTCAGGGATTGTTACAATTCCGTAACAATCGCTGGTTGCCGCCCGATGAAGGAAAAAGATAACGACGCTACCCGCCGAGCTCCCAAAGGGTACTATCGGTGCGCACGAAGACGTGGGTCCCGCTGATCGCCGGCGTGCAAAGGATCAATTCCTTCGAGTTCTCCTTGAGCGGCAATTGCAGCTTGCCCGTGATCGCCCCCTCGGGCGCGGTGGTGTCCACCACTTGCACGAGGCCTTTCTCGTTCACGACGAGCAGCCGTACACCGGCGGCCACTGGCGAGCCGCTGAAGGGTCCGGTGACCCGCAACTTCCATTTAATATCACCGGTCCTGGTTTCCGCGGCGGAAATGACACCCGCGCCATTGAGGCTGTAAATTCGATCTCCGAGGACCACCGGACTGATGGTGGCGGGGTTGATCTGCTTGGAGCGCCAGAGCTGCCTGGGTGAAGGGTCGGTGCTTCCCGGAAGCAGCGCCGTCACGCCGTTGGAGGACGCGTAGACCACGCCGTCCGCGACCACACTCGAACTCATGGTGGAGGCGCCTTCGGTGTATTCCCACAAGCGGCTCCCGCTGGCGACGTCGACCGCCAGGAGCCCTTTCGAGGACTGCAAAAGCGCCGCCGGAGAAGCGTGCCCATTCGCGCGCCAGGGCAGCGGGCTCGTCCAGTTCGCCGCTTTCGGACGGTCGAGCTTCCAGAGATTGCCACCGCTTTTGACATCGATCCCGAGGGCGTAGCTTTCGCTGTCGTTTTCGATCATCACGACCAGGGTGTCGCCGATGACGACGGGCGACGAGGCCATGCCGAGGCTGTTGCTCGCATTGGGATAATCGGCAGTCAACCCGCGCAGCCACAGCAGATTGCCGTCCAGGTCGAACGCCGCGAGGTCGTTGGAACTCCAGAGGGCAAAGATGCGCTGGCCATCGCTGCAAGGGGTGCAGGAAGCAACGGAGTTCTTGGGCTGAGTCATGGTGCGGCCCGTGGCTTGCAACTGGCGTTCCCAGAACTGGCGACCCGATGCGGCTTCCAGACAAAACAGGTGCAAGCGCTCCTGCTCGGGACCGCTGGCGCAGGTCAAAAAGATCTTCTGTCCGACGACAATCGGGCTCGACAGGCCGCGACCGGGCAAGGACACGCTCCAGCCGATCTTCGGCTCCGCGGGAATCTGCCCGTCCGGCGCGACGGCCGTGCTCTCGGGCCCGCGAAATTGCGGCCAGTCAGCCGCGATGGCCGGCGCGGCGACACCGAGCGCGAAGGCAGAGAGGAGGATAGAAAGGCGCATGGCGGAGGAAAAGCGGTGGCTAGGGTGCGGGCGTTGCGGCGGCAAGAATGGCGGTGCCGGCGCCGTCACAGACGCGAAGCTGGAACTCCCATTCCACGGTCCACAGCTCCTTCTGCTCGTTCTGGCAGCATTTCACCAGAATGGTGTTCGGCCCCTTGTGCAAACGGCATTTGAGCTTGTACTGATCCAACTTCTGGCCACGGTGGTACTCATCGCGGCCAAAGAGAAACTGGCCGTTGAGCCATATTTTCCAGGCATTCTTGCAGCCGAGCCGCAATTCGGCTTCGCACTCCTCGGGAGCGTCGAAGGTCGTGACGGCGTAAGCGGTCACTTCCTTCAGCATGCCGAGCGGCTTGTTGAAATCGAATTTCCCGTATTCGTCCTGGCTGGCGGCGGGCTGCCATTTCACCGGCCCATCCTTGCCGGGATAGGTAGCAGCGAGCTGGATTTCCTTTTCCGGAGGAAAAACCGTCTCGAAACCCTGGCGACCGGCATTGTCGAAAGGCCCAATGATCTGCCATTCCCGGAGAAAGCCAAAGTGTCTCGGCAAATCGACGGGCACCCCGAGGTTGCGTAACGCCCCTGCAATGAGGCGGGTCTGATCCTCGTCCCGCACGACGTCAAGTGCTTTAAGGAACGCAGCCCTGGCGGGGTCACCCTGGATTGACTGCGCGGCATCAATCAACTGCTGCACCGCGCCACGGCGCAGTTCCTGAACGGGATCGTGGGCCAGCGATGGCACGACCGCCTCCGCGCGTGCCGGATCGGCCTCCTTGAGGAGATCGAAGGCGAGCCGCCGCGCGGCGGGCGCGCGCGCCGTATCCTTGAGAAATGCTTCCATTTCCGCGACCGGAACGGCCTGGCCCTGCTGGCGGGCATTGCCGACGATCGTTTCGCCCGCCACACGCAGCCAATTGTCGGCCACCGGACTCCCCTTCCCGGTCGCCGCCAGGAGTGCTGGCAGACACGCCGGCCCGCTCGTGACGACTTCCTTCCAGGCGGCACCGGCCGCTTCATTGCCCTGTCCCTCGCGCCCCACGGCCGCGAGCACCTGCAGCGATTGATCCAGCGCGCCGTGCAACGGCACGAGGCCAAAGCCAGCGAGGACGACGGAAAGGAGTCTTAATTTCATGCGGAGAAACGGAATGGCGGAATCTATTACGTGAACGGGAGGACGGCGGCAACTCACGGTTTGCGGCGCAATTGCGCGCCGTCCGTGGGCTCCAGGATATCCGTATTCATCACCCAGCGTGCGGGCAGCGCTTAGAGTGTGTACCGAAAGTCCGCTGAGGAAAAAGAGTGAGAAAAGGCTGTACTTTGTAAGTACAAAGGTGTGGAAAGCTTGGGATGGACCAACCAAAAGCCAATGGAAATTAC
>Ga0302325_10003950_pt1 | contig 34564 bp, 29 predicted proteins | sample Palsa_T0_2_FD_201948 | JGI IMG/M metagenome (GOLD analysis project Ga0302325, IMG submission 201948) | Peat permafrost microbial communities from Stordalen Mire near Abisko, Sweden - Palsa_T0_2 | ecosystem: Environmental > Terrestrial > Soil > Palsa > Peat permafrost | place: Sweden: Abisko...
CTATCCTGACAAAGGGTATCGTCATCAGCGAAGAACAGGGTTACAAACTGGAAGCCGCCGACCTCAGCTACCTGGGTTCTGCTGCTTCCGTGACCATCGACAAGGACAATACGACTGTCGTTGGTGGCAAGGGTAAGAAAGAAGACATTACGGCCCGCGTCAACCAGATCAAGGCCCAGATCGAAACGACCACCTCCGATTACGATAAGGAAAAGCTCCAGGAACGTCTGGCCAAATTAGCCGGTGGTGTAGCCGTATTGTATATCGGCGCCGCTACTGAGATGGAAATGAAGGAGAAGAAGGATCGTGTCGATGACGCCCTGCACGCTACCCGCGCTGCTGTGGAAGAAGGCATCGTCCCCGGTGGTGGTATCGCGTACATCCGCGCTATCGAATCCCTGGACAAGTTGAAAGGCGCCAATGAAGACGAGCAGACCGGTATCGCCATCGTCAAGCGCGCTATCGAAGAGCCCCTGCGTCAGATCGTTGTCAACAGCGGTATCGAAGGCAGCATCGTCGTACAGAAAGTAAAGGAAGGCAAGGGCGATTTCGGGTTCAACGCCCGTACGGAAGTATACGAAAATCTCCTGAAGGCCGGTGTTATCGACCCCACTAAGGTCACCCGCATCGCCCTGGAGAATGCTGCTTCCATCGCAGGTATGTTGCTGACCACCGAATGTGTGATCGCTGACAAGCCCAAGAAGGAAGAAGCTCATGCTCATCCGGGCGGCGCTCCCGGCATGGGTGGCATGGATTACTAGTCCGATAGCTCGGATTACTAGTCGTAGTTCAAGAAATATTCAAAAACCCCACATCCGTGGGGTTTTTGCTTTTCGTATATTAATCTGTGCGGCTCTTGACCCTGATATTACTCCTCATCCCCTTACAACCCGAGCCGACGACCCTGTCGTACCTGGCGCTGGGGGATTCCTATACCATCGGGGAATCGGTTGCGCCGGAGGACCGTTACCCCGCACAGGTGATGCGGGCGCTTTGTGCCGAGGGGTACTCGTGCGGAGAGCAGCCGGACATCATCGCGACGACGGGTTGGACGACGCGCGATCTCCTCCGCGCCATGGCGATGGACAAACCCGCTACAGGCTACCAGGCCGTCTCATTGCTTATAGGCGTCAACAATCAATACCAGGGCCGCAGCCAGGCCGAGTATCGTGAGGAATTCACTGAGCTGTTGAAACAGGCCATTGCGCTTGCCGGCGACAAGCCCGCTCATGTGCTGGTGCTATCCGTTCCGGATTATTCGGTCACGCCTTTTGCTCAATATCGTGATACGGCGTATATCGCGGCGCAGATCGATTCGTTTAATCTGATCAATGCGCGAGTTGCAGCCACCTCACATGTGAATTATCTCGATATAACAGCCGAGAGCCGCAAGGCGGCTACCGATCGCAGCCTCATCGCATCTGATGGACTGCATTTCTCCGGAAAAGAATATGGGATCTGGGCAAATCTGATGATGCCTATGATACGGACAATGATAAAATAGATTTATCATTGTGGGGGTGCATCACCATTTCATACCGATCGTGAAAAGCAGGCTGCCGCCGGTTTCTCTCAACGATGCATAGCTGTTGGATTTATCGGCCAACCGGTAAGGCACATCTATATTGCGATCGACCATCATCGTGTAGGCCAGATCGGCAAAAAAAGCTTTCACCCGGTAACCGAGCCCCGTGCTCAGGTATAGGCGGTCGGCTTTGATGCCCGGCTGGTTATAGGGATTGGAATAGTAGGCCCCGCCCGCCCTGAGCATCCACTTGTCCAGTTTTATCTCGCCGCCCAACCGGGCGCTCCAGGTCCCTTTGTAGGTTTCTTTGATGGCCTGGTTGACCGCATCATAGTAGTCGTTGTTCACCGATATCTGGTCATCGCTGTTGTCCGTGGTGTAATGCGGATCATGGGTGCTGATATATTCCAGGTCGGCGGTAATGAACCCCTTTTGCTTTTTTGTATCCACTTCGCCGCTGCCGATGATATAGGAGCCGCTGAGCAGGAAATGCCAGGGGGTATAGAGGTCATAGCTCAGCGTATTGGGCCGGGGCGAAAGACCTGTAAGCTGATCGATCGAATCGGAATTGATGGAGATCTGTTTGAGCGAAGTATAGTTTTCGGTGTTGGTGACCATCGAGGCGCTGATATGATCGGTAAGGGCCAGGGCACTCGGGGTATGGATGGCCAGGCCGATCCGCCAGGGTGCCGAAGGGCTGTAGATGGCGCCCAGTTTTGCATTCAAGCCTGCACCGCTGGTGGAATAGGTTTCCCGATAGGTAAAACTCTGAAAGTCATTATTGGTATTACCCGACATGTCGGTCTCGCTATAGGTCTGATAGCGGGTATAGTTGAGGATGGGGATGCCCAGCGAGCCGCCAAAATACCATTTGTCCTGCTGACTGGTTGCGAGGGAGATGTCGATCTCGGTGATCCCTCCTTTGGAGCGGATATCGTTTTGCTGGAGCAGTTTCCCGGTGCCGTTGGGCAGCGCGATCACTTGCGGGACGCCGCCGATGGTAGCTGTATCGATGAGGTAGGTGTACAGTGCCATTCGGGTACCGTAATCCAGGGCTGGGCTGGCGATGCCGCTGTTGATGTCCAGTCCCGAGTTGGCGAATTCCTCCGCATATTGTTCGGCGAAGGAGCTATAGGCATTGATGCCGTGGTAGGTGACATGGCTGTTGAAATCGGCTGTGTGGTTGACGGCGATGGCCAGGGTATTGGAGGTGCCGGGACTGGCGCCGAGGCTGAAGACAAGCCCGCTGGCGCCCATGTTAAAACGATCGACGGTGGGACCGTTCTGCGTGCTGCCGAGGTAACTGCTTTTGTCAAGGAGGAGGCGGAGGGAGGGGCTCAGGACCATTTCGCTGGTTTTGTAGATCCCCAGGCCGGCGGGGTTGACAAACGCCGCTGTGATATCGCCGCCGATTGAGCCCATGGCGCCGCCGATGGCTTGTGCGCGGGCCGTTCCGCCAGGGGTTGTCCAGGAGGTGCGGAGGGCGTCTTCCGGCAATTGGGCAGTTGCCCGCAGGCAAAACAATAACACTATGACAGGTAGATACTTGTACACAGAGCCCGTTTAAACCGTTGACAATAGATCGTTGCCGCTAAACTGGTGTAAGACTATCTCAGGTATTAGTGTCTGAAGCCGCCACCGCCCGATCTGAAACCGCCGCTCGTGCCTCCGAAGGAAGAAGGTGCCGAATAGGTACGGGTTCCGCCGCCGAAGTTGTTAGCCGGACGGAAGCCCTGGTTCGTGTTGCCGTTTCGGAAAGAGTTGGTATTGCTTGCTCCGCTGAGATGTGAGTTATAAGCGGTCGTGGAGCTCATCCCCTGCCGGTAAAGCGGGTTATTTGCAGCGCCCGTCTTTTGAGCCAGCCCATTGCGATAGGCGAGGGTATTGAAGGGGCGCATATTGCCATAGGCGGTGGAACCGGGCAAACTATGGCCGGTCACGAAAACGGCGCCGCCATAGTAGGGATTGTAGAAATAAGGATTGTACCAGGAGTTCCAGGCAAAATAGGGATCCCAGAAACCCATTCCATAACCAAAACCCATTCCATAACCGAGACCGAGACCATAGCCATAACCCATACCGTAGCCGAAACCCAGGCCGTATGAAGGATAGCCGTAGCCAAATGAGGCCGAAGTCGCCATTGGCGAATAGTAGTAGGAATCGTAGGCGTCGTAGTCGTCGAAAGTGGACCAGCGGTCGGGGTCCGTGGCCTTCATGCGAATGTAGTTGTCGCTGGGCGCGGTGCTGTAGTAGTCACCCTGGCTGGCGCCGCCGGACGAAGCACTGGTGGAAGCTTTCTTAGTACCGTCGGAATAGTAAATGTCATCGGTGTTTTGAGCGTTGCGTGAGGAGGAGCAACTGGCCACTCCTACGACCAGTGCAAGGGCTAGCAGCGTATATAGTTTGTTCATGACGAGGTTATTATTTTAACCCGAAAGACGCTACATTTGCAAACTTTCGTGTTAAAGTTAAAGTTACAATAAATATTGTGCCTTATCCATTAAAAGTTAACATTTTCTTGTTAAAAGCTGATTAACATCAAGCGGACCAAATATGAGCAAAGAAATCGCAAGCCGGGTGCAGGATTATTCGCAGTGGTACAACGATCTGGTCATCAAAGGGGGGTTGGCCGACCACTCCGAGGTAAAGGGATGTATGGTCATCAAACCTTATGGTTTTGCGCTTTGGGAAAAGATGCGGGACCAACTGGACACCATGTTCAAGGATACGGGACACGTCAATGCCTATTTCCCCCTGTTTATTCCCAAGAGCTTTCTCAGCAGGGAAGCCGCCCACGTGGAGGGCTTTGCCAAGGAATGTGCTGTCGTCACCCACTACCGGCTTAAAATGGACCCCAACGGGGGTGGGATCATCGTTGACCCGACCGCCAAATTGGAGGAAGAGCTTATTGTCCGTCCCACGAGCGAGACTATTATCTGGAACACCTACCGTGACTGGATCCGGAGTTACCGGGACCTGCCCCTGCTGATCAACCAGTGGGCCAACGTGGTTCGCTGGGAGATGCGGACGCGGTTGTTCCTGCGGACGACCGAATTCCTCTGGCAGGAGGGCCATACGGCGCATGCCACAGCTGCTGAAGCCGTTGCCGAGACCAGGCAGATGCTCGACGTCTATGCTCAGTTCGCGGAGGAATGGATGGCGCTGCCCGTAATAAAGGGTGTGAAAACGGAGAGCGAGCGCTTCGCAGGCGCCGTGGATACCTACTGTATCGAAGCGCTGATGCAGGATGGGAAGGCGCTGCAGGCAGGCACATCGCATTTCTTAGGTCAGAACTTCGCAAAGGCCTTCGAGGTAAAGTTCTCCGACAAGAATAACCAGCTGGAGTATGTGTGGGCCACCAGCTGGGGGGTCAGCACCCGCCTGATCGGCGGGCTCGTCATGGCCCACAGCGACGACGATGGGCTGATCCTGCCTCCGCGGATCGCTCCTACGCAGGTGGTCATCGTCCCCATCTATAAGGGCGAAGAACGTAAAGAGGCCCTGGATGCCAAGGGTCGCGAACTGGCGGCCCAACTAAAAGCAGCCGGTCTAAGGGTAAAGTTCGACGACAACGATAACAGTCGTCCCGGCTTTAAATTCGCGGAATATGAATTGAAAGGCGTGCCTGTCCGGATAGCCATGGGCTTGCGCGATCTGGATAGCGGCAACGTCGAGATCGCCCGCCGCGATACCAAGGAAAAGAGTTCTGTGCCCATGGAGGGGCTGGCCGGTTATCTGACCGGGCTGCTTTCGACCATCCAGGGGTCGATGTACAAGAAGGCGCTGGCTTACCGGGATGAGCATATCACCCGGGCCGATACCTGGGCCGAATTCGAAAGGCTGCTGGATGAAAAGGGCGGCTTTATCCTGGCCCACTGGGACGGTACTGCGGCTACAGAAGAGGCGATCAAGGAAAAGACGAAGGCGACCATCCGTTGCATTCCGCTCGACAACCCGGCGGAAGAAGGACATTGTATCCTGACGGGCAAACCCAGCAAACAACGGGTGCTTTTCGCGCGGGCCTATTAATTGGGCCAATTGTTTTAAATTACGGTAAACTTGCTCTTATGGAATCAACGACAACAAGTAATTTATTCGACCTGCAGGTGGATCATCTCGGCACGGTCTATCTGCGCGATGCGGCCCGCTGGGCGAGGTTCCTGGCCATTGCCGGCTTTATCTTCTGCGGTCTTTTTGTTGTCTTTGCGGTCCTTTGTATCACCGTGTTGTCGGGCCTTTTCAACAGCATGGGTGCATCGGGCGTTTCCGGTATTGGCGGGGGCGTCATAGGGGTGATCTATATCGGCATAGGGGTACTCAATTTCTTCCCTTGTTTGTACCTGTATAAGTTCGCCGCGAGGATGCAGCTGGCGCTGAACGGCAATGACCAGGAAAAACTGAACAGCTCCTTTCTCAACATGCGGGCCTTTTACCGTTTTGTCGGGGTGCTGATGATCATCTGCTTGGGAGTCTGGGTGCTGGCTATCACTGCAATTTTGCTTAGTTCCCTTTTTCACGGTGGGGTATAGGTCCTCAACGCGTGGAATAGTAGTTGTAGTCCATCAGCAGCGTCTCCAGGAACTCGAGTGAATCCTGGTCACTGGATATTTGCAGTTTGCTCCGGATACGTTCGCCGATCCGCATGGACAGGTCGTAATCCCCGGATTTCCTCACCGAGTTGATGATACTCTTTAGCGTATTGATGTCTTTGTCGCTGAGCTGCATCACCTGCGGGTAGCGGGGGCTGTAATTATCCGAGAGCTCGGTGAATACGGTGTCCTCCCAGGAAGTGCGGTTCCTGGTGTCGATGAGGATGGTGCCGGCGACCAGGTCCCCGATGCGTTGCGAATAGGGGGTGGCCAGGAGGCAGGCCAGACCGCCAAAGATAAAAACGGAGCTCCACCAGGGTAAAGCGCCATAGGCAATGGCCGGCAGGATCCAGATGGGCAGGTCCACGGTCCTGAACATCCAGCGTATAAGGTACTGGCTGACGGAAGGCTGTCCGCCGTCGGCAGAGATGACCTTTATGCGCATCGCTTTCTTGCCGATACTCTGGCCATTGAGGAAGATCTCGCAGAGCAGGTGATAACAAAGTGGCGGCAGGCCAAAAAGTACGACGAGCCATCCCCGTTCCATCCATGACAGTCCTACCACCTCTGACAGGAGCCGGCTCAGTATGATATAATAGGCGATGATGATGGTACCGTCGATCAGCCATGCGACGAAGCGCTTGAAACCGGCGGTTATCGTGAACTCCACCTCTATATTAAAACCGGTGTCTAGTTTTACGTGTAGCATAGATTATGGGATATCCGTTTTACTCGCTATATTTATTGGTATAAATATAATACTAAATTTTTCCTGTGAGAGAAGGTCTCTTTATTAAAAAGAATATTGATAAGTGGAAGCAATACCAGTATGACCCTGCGAAAGACCCCGATGAAATGGCCGGACAATTTACCGATCTGGTCAATGACCTGGGTTATGCCAAGACCTTTTATCCTCAAAGCAAGGTCACTCAGTACCTGAACGGGCTGGCATCCCGCATTTACCTGGGTATCTATCGCAATAAAAAGGAAGAGGCTTCGCGTATCGCCCGATTCTGGAAAACGGAACTGCCTCTGATCGTTCGCAAATACCACCGCGAGATCGGTTATTCCTTTCTCATTTTCCTGTTGTTTGGCGTGATCGCCGCCTTCTCCGCCGCGCATGACGAGAGCTTTGTAAGGGGCGTGCTGGGGGATCAGTATGTGGACATGACCGAGGAAAATATCGCTCATGGTGATCCTTTCGGCGTATACAAGCGCCAGGACCAGTTGAGTATGTTCTTTTTTATAGCCGTGAACAATATCCAGGTCTCATTTACCATTTTTGTGCTGGGCTTCCTGGTGTCCATTGGCACGGTATGGCAGCTGTTCCGGAATGGGGTCATGGTCGGGGCCTTTCAGTATTACTTTTTTGCCAAGGGACTGGGCTGGCAGTCGGTGCTGGTCATCTGGATCCATGGCACGCTCGAGATATCCGCCATCATCATTTCGGGGGCCGCGGGCATCGTTTTGGGCAACAGTATCCTGTTTCCCGGGACCCACCGCCGGATCGACTCGCTGAAGCGAGGCGGTAAGGATGGACTAAAAATGATGATCGGCCTCGTGCCCATCTTTATAGCTGCTGCATTCCTGGAGGGCTTTGTGACGCGCTATTCTAAGATGCCCGTCTGGTTAAGCGGTTGCATTCTTCTGGCATCGCTTTCTTTCGTCATCTGGTATTTTGTCGTCTATCCGATCCGGGTCGGGAAAAAAATGAGCTCCCTATGACCTTCAGACGCCAACCGGGGATCCTCTTTTTTTTATTGTTCCTGCTGCTTGCGGCCACCGCCGGCGCGCAGCAGCCCGATACGGTAGTCGTCGGGGCGAGTGCTCCTTCCGATCCGCCTGCCGATACAAGCACCATGAGCGGAGCCAATGAGTCGACAGAGGCCGTTCTGCCGGATTCCGTCATTCTTCGCTCCGTCCCCGATTCCACGGTCGACGCATGGAAGAAACGTCCCCGTTTCGCCTATGCCAATGACCCGGCCTACTGGCGCCATGAACGGACAGCGCCCAGTCCATTTTTCCTATGGCTTGCCCGCTTACTCAGCAGCGCCGGGTTCCGCTATTTTATCTACATCGTGCTTGGGGGGCTGCTCGTCTTTGCCATTTTGAGGATCATGTTTGAGAATAACCTGGGTCCTTTTTACCGCAGGCGGACAAAGAAACCTGCGGGTGGCGCCGGGGCGCAAAACAAGGATGACGTGGAGGAAGAAGACCTGGATGAACGGTTACAATATTACCTGAGCCAGAATGACCACCGTCAGGCCGTTCGTTACCTGTACCTGCGGTTGCTGCGTGCCCTTACTGAACGGGGGCTTATCCGGGGCGGCGGCCGGTCCACCAACCGGGAATATCTCCGTCAGCTGGCAGGCACCCCACAGGAAGCGCCTTTTCGCTTTCTTACGGGAGCCTATGAAAGGGTATGGTACGGCGAATTCGATCTCGGCGATGCCGCCTTCCGCCGCTTACACCAGTATTTTGACAACTTTGATAAAACCATAGCCGCATGATCCGAAATTCCCGCTACGGCTCCATGGTCCTGGCCCTGCGTTGGATACTCGCGGTCCTGCCGGCGCTGATCTTTTTGTCATCGTGCGGGCTTAACAAGCGGTTGAACCGGCGTCTGTCGCTTTGGCGAAAAGACGACAATCCTTATGGGACAATCGTCGCGTATGACGCGCTGCCCTTTATTTTTCCCAATGCGGAGATATCCATCGACAGGAGTAAGGCATTCGGTGTTCCTTCCGGCGAAGGGAAGGCGGCACATATCATCATCACCGATTTTATGGACGCGGAGCCTACCGACGTCACTGCGTTGATGAACTTCGTAGGGGAAGGTAACATCGTATTTATCTCTGCCAACCGGTTCAGTGATGGCCTGCTGAAAAATTTCCAAATTCGTGCGACCAACGTCCGGAGGTTCACCCAAGAGCCGGACAGCCTGACGGTAGGCGTCTACAATCCTGTGGATGCCGCCTATCGCAGTTTCTCCTATCCCGGTGACTCCTATGACAACTATGTCACCCGGCTGGACACGCAATACGTGTCGGTATTGGGCCGGGATGGGCATGGCCGGCCGGACTTTATACGGCTGAACTACAAGGGCGGCGGCGCCGTTTACCTGCACTTCGCTCCACTCGCTTTCTCCAATTTTTTCCTGCTGCACAAGCAAAATATGGCTTATTATGCAAATGCGCTGTCCTATATGCCATCGACGATAAAACGGTTCGTTTGGGACGACTATTTCCGTTATACGCATCGGAACGGGAGTTTTTCTACCTTGGGGTTTATTATGCGAAATCCGGCGCTTGCCCTGGCCTTTTGGCTGTTGCTATTCCTGCTGCTGGTCGTCTATCTTTTCGACAGCAAGCGCCGTCAGCGGCAGATACCGGTAATAGCCCCGCTCAGCAATACTTCGCTTGATTTTGTACGGACGATCGGGCGGCTTTATTACCAGCGACGGGACAACCATAACCTGGCGAGCAAGATGGTCATGCATTTTAATGACCAGGTGCGTACACGTTATCATCTTGCCGGGACCACGCCGGAGGACGGATTCGTGGACCGGCTGGCTTACCGGACCGGCTACCCGAAGCAGGAGCTCGCCGGATTAGTGGAGTACATGCGGGAACTGCCAACAAAAGCCTTTGTGTCCGACGAGGAGCTGCTGGATTTTTATCGTCAACTGGAAGCATTTTATAAACATACATAAACATGGAAGAAAATTTGTTCGAACAACGGACGGAGCTCGGGGACCTGGATTTGGCGGTACAACAATTGAAGGCCGAGATAGGGAAGGTAATAGTTGGTCAGGAAGCGATGGTCGAGTTATTGCTGGCAGGTATTCTGGCCGACGGGCATATCCTTATCGAGGGGGTGCCGGGTGTGGCAAAGACGCTTACCGCCAAACTGCTCAGCAGGGTCATTTCGGTTGGTTTTTCCCGTATACAGTTCACGCCTGACCTGATGCCCAGCGATGTCATCGGCACTTCCGTGTTCAATCCAAGGGACAACAATTTTCAATTCAAGCAGGGTCCTATCTTCAGCAATATCGTCCTCATAGATGAGATCAACCGTGCTCCTGCCAAGACACAGAGCGCGTTGTTCGAGGTCATGGAGGAGCGGCAGATAACGGTCGATGGACAGACCTACCAGCTCATGCCGCCGTTTATGGTCGTGGCCACACAAAACCCCATAGAGCAGGAAGGGACCTATCACCTGCCGGAGGCGCAGTTGGACCGATTCCTGTTTAAGATCAATGTCCAGTACCCGACACAGGAAGAAGAGTTCCAAATCGTCACCAACCACCACCTGATGAAGGGCGACCAGCGGATCGAGACGGTTGAAGCCGTACTTCCCGCAGTCCGGATACAGGAGCTTCGGGATAAAGTGCGGGGGTTGCATGTGGAGGAGAAACTCATCCATTTTATCACCGCTATCGTAGGGGCCACCCGCAATCATAAGTCCATCTATCTCGGCGCTTCGCCGCGCGCATCCATCGGCATCCTGAATGGATCGAAGGCGCTGGCCGCCATGCGGGGACGCGATTTTGTCACACCCGAAGACATTGTCTATGTGGCTCCGGCGGTGCTGCGTCACCGGCTGGTGCTGACACCCGAAAAAGAAATGGAAGAGGCTTCGGCGGACGATGTCATTGCCGAGATCATCCGGTCGATAGAAGTGCCGCGCTAACGCGCCACGGGCGCGTTAGCGGCAACCGTAAAAAAGATTTTATGCTTAAAAGGTTCTATAAATCTCTCTTCTTCGCACGCCGCTGGTACTGGCTGCTGGTGGCGATCATCGTCCTGTCTGTGCTGGCCTATGGGTTGCCCTTCCTGTTCAATATCGACAAACTATTGCTGCTGTTCTTATTGGTCGTGACTGCGCTGGACTACGTGGTATTGTTCTCCCGCGGGCAGCCGGTGACCGTCACGCGGCAGCTGTCTGACCGCATGAGCAATGGCGACGAGAACCCCGTCCGGCTCGAGGTCACGAATGCCTATCCCTATCCCGTGTCCCTGCGGATCATCGACGAATTACCCGATAAACTGCAGGAACGGAACTTCCACCTGGAAGTCCAGCTCAAGCCCGGAGAAAGCCGCACGCTGGAGTACACACTGCGTCCGAAGGAGAGGGGAGAGTATGTATTTCACAATATCAATGTCTTTATCAAGAGCCCTTTCGGCCTGCTCATACGGCGTAAGATACTGGAGGCGGAGATGACGGTCCGGGTGCTGCCGAGTTATTTTGCCCTCAAGCAATTCGAGCTGCTGGCGGCCTCGCACAACCTGGCCGATAGCGGTGTCAAGCGGATCCGCAAACTGGGGCATAGCCTGGAATTTGAACAGATCAAGGAATACGTGATGGGCGATGACATCCGCAGTCTTAACTGGAAGGCCACGGCCCGCAAGGGCGGACAGCTCATGGTCAACAACTTCACCGATGAAAAGAGTCAGCAGGTCTATTGTGTGATCGATAAGGGCCGGGTCATGAAGATGCCCTTCGATGGCCTGAGCCTGCTCGACTATGCCATCAATGCGACGCTGGTCTTATCGCGTGTGGCGCTGATCCGCCAGGACAAGGCGGGCCTGCTCACCTTTTCCGATCAGATCGGAACTTTTCTTCCGGCAGGCCGGAAAGGCATGCAAATGCGCCATATCCTTGAGATCCTCTACAATCAGCAAACGCGCTGGCAGGAGACGGATTACGAGCGGCTTTATGCGCTGGTGCGCACACGCATCACCCAGCGAAGTCTGATCGTGCTATTTACCAATTTCGAATCGCTTTCCGGCCTGGAGCGGCAGATGCCGTTTATTCGCGCCATTGCAAAAAAGCATTTGCTGCTCGTGGTCTTCTTTGAGAATACGGGTTTGCAACAAATGAGTGAAACGACGGCGGAGGATATCGAAGGCATTTATTTGAAGACCATTGCCGAAAAATTCGCCTATGAAAAACGGCTGATTGTGAAAGAGCTCAACCAGCATGGCATCGCGACGATCCTCACGGCTCCCGAAAATCTTACGGTTCAGACCGTCAATAAATACCTCGAGATAAAAGCGAGGCTGGCAATATAGATTCCACCTATATTTACGCACTATTTTACATTATGGAGCCCATCCCAACTATTTTTGAGCAGGGTCAGATGCTGCTGATCGACAAACCCTTGCATTGGACGTCTTTCGACGTCGTGCGTAAACTGCGCGGGCTCGTCCGGACGAGGAAGATCGGGCATGCGGGCACACTGGACCCTCTGGCCACCGGTCTACTGATCCTCTGTACGGGAAAATACACCAAGCGCATCAACGAATATATGGCGCAGGAAAAGGAATACACCGGAACGATCACCTTGGGCGCAAGCACGCCGACCTACGACCTGGAAAGCGAGCCCCAGCCGGTGCAAGATCCGGCCTTTGTGACTGCGGCGCTCCTGGTGGAGACGATCGCGGGGCAGTTCACGGGTGAGATCATGCAGACGCCGCCCGCGCATTCGGCCATCAAAGTTGGCGGCAAGCGGGTCTATGAATTGGCGCGCAAGGGAATTGAAGTAAAACTGGAGTCCAGGCGTGTGGTAATAAAAGAATTTTCTGTTACGCGGTTCCAGCTGCCGGAAGTGGATTTTCGCGTCGTCTGTACAACGGGTACCTATATCCGCAGTCTGGCCAACGACCTCGGCGTGGCTTTGGGCTGCGGCGGTTATCTCAGCGCCCTGCGCCGGACGCGTATCGGTGAGTATACGGTGGAACAGGCTTTCACGATTGAAGCCGCAGAAACATGGATCAAGGGGCAATTTGGTGGGGATGGGGATGGACACGACGGGGCACACGTATCCCATGAGCCCTAAAACGGGTAGCCGATACCGAGCTGGAACTGGCCTTTTAGGAGCTGCATATCATAGAACCAGGTATCGCTATGGGTCCAGCGTTGCGGGTCCCTGATCTTATAGGCCCAGTCAAAGCGGATGATGAACAGGTCGAAGTCGAAGCGCAGGCCGGTACCGGCGTCCACGGCGATCTCATTATAGAAGCGATTGAACTTGAAGTCGCTTCCCTTATCGGCATCCGCCGTGATCGTCGGGGTGTCGATCAGCACATGGCGGTCCCAGATATTGCCCATATCCACATACACGGCGCTGAGCACCTTAACGGTGCCAAAGAGGGTCCCGATCGGGAAACGGTATTCCACATTGCCCTCGAGCTGGATATCTCCGAACCGGTCGAGTGGGCCGGTTCCCTTGCTTTGGCCCGCCGTATCGTAGAATTTGGAGGAGCCCAGGCCCAATTGTCGCACCTCCCAGCCGCGCATGGAGTTGGGGCCGCCGGCAAAGAATGCCTTGTAGAACGGCAGGGTCTGTTCCCAGCCGGTGGGTCCTTCCCGGCCATAGGCCCAGCCAGCACCTGCGTAGGCATGGAAGGCCAGTTGCGTTCGCCGGTAGTCGATATGATGCCGGTAATCCACTTCGCCCTTAATGAAACGCCAAAGTGCACCTTCATCGAGCTTTTTGATCAATCCGAAGAGCGCTCCGCTGGATTCGCCGCTTAGGGTGAGAAAATCGGTGTGGTTCTCCCGTTTATGGATAGACTTGTAGATGAATTGCTGACTCAGGACCAGGCCGCTGCGGAAGGCGAGTTGCAGGGACGGATAGCTTGCGAGATAATTGTTAAAGCTGTCCGTCTTGTCGAGCTGCGTATATTCGATGTTGATAGGCCGGTAGAGATAGGATTTGTTGCCCCGACTCCATTCGTACCCCCAGGAGCTGTTCACGGTGCGCGTGGTAAAGAATTGACGGCGGTCGACATAGGAGGCGTTCGTATTCAGTACGGTGCGGATGCTGTCCAGCTGGCTTTTTCTTTTTGGCCTTAGAAAGGCGGGAAGGTATTCCGGCAGGTGGTGCGGGAGCACTTCGGGGAAGGAGATGGTATGACCGATGCTGGCCTGCGTGCTTTGGATGAAATCTGAACCCAGCTCCACACCGCCGCGCAGGGTCGTGGAGCTCAGCACGGATTCCCGGAAGGTGTTGAGGTTGCGCAGGCCCAGGTTGAGGTTGATCCCAAAGAGGTTGGTCGCCGTGACGATATCGTTTGTGTTGCGCGCGACTTCATAGTCGACGTTGACGAAATATTTTTTGGCCGGGTACAACTTTAGTGTAGCATCCAGCACGGAGTCCGACGTATCTGAGGGCGTGAAGGTCATCGACTCCTGCGCCCAGGCCCCCATCGTGTTGAAACGATTCACTGTACGGATATAATCCTGCTGTTTGTAAAGTTGGTCCGGCCGGACAAAGACATTGTTGATGATAACAGAAGGCTTGAATTTGTTGGTACGGGTGATCAGCGTAAATCCTTTGGCGAAATTGGTATCGATATTGCTTGTCGTGACCGTATCCTCCAAAACGATGGGCAGGTCGGGATAGACGGTGACGTGACCGATATGGTATTTCTGGATATGGCTGGAATCCTTGATGGGCCGCTGTTCGACGACGACGTCGATGGTTGGGTTGTCTCGTTTTTTCTTTAACTCTCCCAGAAGGGCCGCCTGTTGAAAGGGGTCCAGGTCCGGAGCGATAAGCCCGGAAACGACGGTATCGACGATGATCACCAGGTCCTGTTTGCTCAGACTATAGTACCCGTTGTTGCGAAAAAGGCTGACTAGCCGGTCGATCTCGGACGTCATAAGCTGGTTGGTATAGGGCTTGCCGCTTTTCAGCAGGGATTGATTGCGCGTCCGGACAGCCAGGTCCTGCAACGCGGGCGTAGACAGGTCATATCTAAAAGAATCGAGTTTGAGTTGCTTACCGGGACTGACGGTAAAGTCGATGGTGACGCGGTATTCGTTCTTTTCGGGATGTCTTTTGAAGCGAACGGTGTCGCGATGCACCGTATCTTTAATGGCGGGCATAAAAAAGCCGTTGGCGTTTAAAAGGGCGACCATGAATCCGATGGACCGCCGGACGTTGGCGGTATCGAATACGGGCGGGTTGATGACCCGCTGGTAGATGCCCCCGATCGAGACCACCTGGGTGCGAAGACTATCGTCCAGCTGGTTGGAGAGCTTTTGGGCCAGATCATTTCTTTCGTCGGGTGGCATATTGCCCTGCACTTTGACATGGACGGCGAAGACAAAGGGCTGGTGGTATTGGTATTTACGGGGGACCGTACAGGAGAAGAGCAGCGCGAAGGCGATCGTTATCAGCAGCAATGCGGGTTTGGGAAAAGATACAGTAACTTGCCGGCGCCGGAACTTAGAAAGATTAAACAAACCGAATTCGATTTAACATGTTGATGCAATGCTGATCACAAAATCGCAAGTCAAATATATTCAAAGTTTAGGCCATAAAAAATTCCGTGATACGGAAGGCGTTTTCGTGGTCGAAGGGCCCAAGATAACAGGCGAGCTGCTGCGGGCGCCAAACATGCGGCTTCGCGCGGCCTATGGCTTGCGGGAATGGATAGCGGCACTCCCCAAAGACGGGTTGCCGGCATTTGATAAGCGGGTCGCCGGGTCGTTGGTCGGCGAGCACGGGATCATGGAAGTGGCGCCGGCCGAGCTGCACCGGCTTTCCGCGCTCACGACGCCCAACCAGGTCGTGGCTGTCTTTGAAAAGCCGGTGTTTCCGGACCCGTCGTTGACGACGGGCCTGTTCCTGGTGTTGGACGGTCTCCAGGATCCCGGCAACCTGGGTACTATCGTCCGGCTCGCAGATTGGTTTGGCGTGGATGGCGTCCTTTGCAGCCCCGACAGCGCCGATGTATTCAGCCCTAAGGCCGTGCAATCGACGATGGGCAGCGTCAGCCGGGTTCCGGTGTGGTATGAAGCAATTGAACCGGTGATGCGGTCCGCCGCGGGCATGCCGGTATGGGCTGCCCTGCTGCAAGGGGAATCATTATACGGACAAACGCGCATCCGGCGGGGATTTATCGTCATCGGCAATGAATCGAAGGGGATCAGTCCGGCCTTACAGGAGTTGGCCATGCATAGGATCACCATACCCCGGATAGGGGAGGCCGAATCGCTGAATGCGGCGGTGGCTGCGGGGATCGTCCTTTCACACCTGGTAGGGTAGGACGCTAACGGAACTGGATGGCCCGGGCTGGTTGGACCCGACGGATGATCACTGTCGGGATCAGGAGGACGAGCATGCAGATCACGAAGGTGAGGAGGTTCACCAAGGGGACATGCCACCATTCCAGTTTAACGACCGCCTTGGAAATAAAATAAGCGTCTTCCGGCAGGGTGATAAATCCGTAGCGCTGCTGCAGCCAGCAGATCCCGAGCCCGAAGATATTGCCGAGCGCGAGGCCGAAGAGGGTGATAAACGCGCCCTGGTAAAGGAATATCCACTGGATCGACATATTGGGTGATCCGACTGCTTTGAGGATACCGACCATGCGTGTCCGTTCGAGTACCAGGATGATCAGACAGGTGACGAGGTTGAGGGTGGCGACGACGATCATGATCACCAGCACGATGATGATGGTGTTGTCCTGCAGGTTCAGCCAGTCGAAGATATTCGGAAAGATCTCTTCCGTCGTCCTGCAACCCCAGTCCTTTGGCAACTGGTCGTAGACCCTGGCGCTGACGCGATCGGCCAACCGGTAGTCGCGGGTGAAGATCTCATAGCCGCCGATCTGGTCGGGCGACCAGTTGTTGAGCCGCTGGATGAGCCGGAGGTCGCAGACGGCGATGAGTTTGTCATAGTCTTCGATCCCCGTCTTATACAAGCCGGAAACGATCATGGGCCTGACCCTCGGCGCCCCGTCGCCCCGCTGGATAAAATAGATGAGGAGCTTATCCCCAACCTTTAATTTGAGCTGGTTGGCCGTATACTGGGAGAGGACGATCTCGTTACTGTAACCGCTGTCGGGGAAGCGGGGCCAGCGGCCGCTGCGCAGGAAGCCCTGCAGGTTGCCAAAATCATAGTCCTTTTCCACACCTTTTACCTGTACTTCGTCGATACCTTCCCCGCCGCGGACAACCGCGAATTTTGTGGCGAAGGCCTGGACGGTCCGGATATCGGGGTCGTTTTTGAGGACGTGCAGGACGGTATCATTCTTGCTCATAGGCGCTTCTTCCGAATTGGAAGAGCGGTTGGCGGAATAATGTTGTACCCGGAGATGCCCCCAGAAGTTAAAGACCTTCTGGCTGATGGCATATTGAAACCCATTGGTAAAGGCCAGGGTCAGGATCATCGCCCCCACACTGATCACGGTCGCCGCGATCGCCAGCCGGATAATGAATCGGGAGAAGGACCGTTCCCGGTTAAAGGCGATTCGACGGGCAATGAAGGCTGCGGTATTCAAGACGAGATGTTATTAAGTGGTCAAAAGTAACGGCTGTGAGGCTACCGGTAAAATATTTGTGCTAATTTGTTGCCTATGAATCGCAATATTCTGATGATCCTAACCCTGCTTACGGCAGGAACGCTTCGGGCGCAGATCCCCGATTTTACCTATTCTCCTTCTATCGGGTCTCCCCAGTTGTATATGTCAGGGAACCAGCAGCAGTATCCCGTGCTTCGGCTGAAGAGCAGCGACAAGATGGAGCTGCATTTCGATGACCTGGATGGGGATGTGAAGAATTACTATTGTTCGCTGGTGCTGTGCAATGAGGATTGGACACCGGCGGAGGTCTCCGATTTTGACTATATAAAGGGCTTCTCGCAGGTCCGGGTCGACAACTACACCCTTTCGTCGATAGCATTGACGCGTTACACCCATTTCCAGGCCATTCTTCCCGATCCGAATTGCCTTCCGACCCGTTCGGGCAACTATATGCTGAAGGTATTTTTGGATGGGGATACGTCGAAGCTGGCTTTTACAAAACGTTTTTTAATCGTCGATGCCCGGGTTCCCATACAGAGCCAGTTTATGCAGCCGCAGAGCACTGAACTGGCGCGGACCTACCAGAATATCCAGTTCCGGTTGAATACCGCGTCGGTCAACCCGCCCAATCCGCTGGATCAGATAAAGATCGACATCATTCAGAACTATCGGTGGGACAATGTGGTCAAAAACCTCAAACCGGAATTCGCCATCAACAACGATCTGCAATACAACAATCCCGATGCCGTGAATTTCGAAGGCGGGTCCGAATGGCGGTGGGTCGACCTGCAGAGTTTCCGGTATCAGAGCGACCGGGTACAATCCGTCAGCGCCAGCAAGACCAGTACGGATATCGTGATCAAACCCGATGGTGACAGGAGTGGCAGGGAATACTTTTTTTACGCGGACTACAACGGCAATTTCATGCTCAAGACAACGGAACAATACAATCCACTCTTCCAGACGGACTATGCGACGGTACATTTAAGTTTCATCCCCCCGGGTGGGATGGCCCTTGAAGGCAAGGATGTCTACGTGGTGGGCCGGTTCACCGGCGGTGGGCTCAATGATTCGACCCGCATGGTCTTCAATCCTGACAAGGGGCGTTATGAACGTAGTTTTTTTATGAAGCAGGGATATTACAGCTATTGCTATGTGACGGTGGACAAGTCCGATCCCAATATGCGGCCGAGTTTTATCCAGACCGAGGGCAACCACGAGGAAACGGAGAATAATTACATGATCCTCGTTTATTACCGGGCCCTGGGTTCCCGGATCGATGAATTGGTTGGGATAACCCGGTTTAATACATTGAATAAGTGAATTTATTCAATGCATTTTTTTATTTATCCTATTCTGCGTATGTTTGCACCGGCAAAGTCTTATACGACCAGCTCCCGCTGAACCCCGCCAGAGCCGGAAGGCAGCAACGGTAGGTGGTCGTAGCGGTGCGATATAAGTAACTTTGCCATTTTTTATTTCCCCCCAGTCCTCCGTCCTCCCAGGATATTCCTATCTTTATAGTCCAAAAAAAGCATCTTTTTATGAAATTCTTCATCGACACGGCCGACCTGGCACAGATCAAAGAAGCAAACGACTTAGGCATTTTAGACGGCGTTACCACCAATCCTTCCCTGATGGCCAAAGTTGGCATCAAGGGTGAAGCGGCAGTGACCAACCATTACAAGACGATCGCAGAACTGGTAGACGGGGATGTAAGCGCGGAAGTGGTATCGACTGAATTCAGCAAAATAATCGAAGAAGGAAAAAAGCTGCATGCTATCCATCCGAACATCGTGGTCAAGGTGCCCTTGATCAAGGATGGCATAAAAGCGTTGAAATGGTTTTCCGACAACGGCATCCGCACCAACTGCACCTTGTGTTTTTCCGCTGGTCAGGCCATCCTGGCCGCTAAGGCCGGTGCTACTTATATATCGCCATTCATCGGCCGTATCGACGATATCAGCTGGGACGGCGTGGAACTGATCGCCCAGATCGCCGAGATCTATTCCATCCAGGGTTGGGAGACGGAGATCCTTGCCGCTTCAATCCGCAGCCCGCTTCATATCGTGAAATGTGCGGAAGCCGGTGCCAACGTGATCACTTCCCCGCTGGAATCGATCTTGGGCTTGCTCAAACATCCTTTAACGGACATTGGCCTGGCCAAATTCCTCGAGGACGCAAAGGCCTGGAACTAGGCTCATAAGTGGCTTATAACTTTTTTAGGGGGAGTAGTATTGCGTGATATCACTCACAAACCAATTACTTTACGTACTGCCCGGGCGGTAGGCGTCGTTTTCTGCGACTCCGCGACCGTAGCGCTGACCATTAATGGGCAGCTGCCCAAGGGCAATCTGTTTGACGTCGCGAGAGCCGCCGGCTTTCTCGGCGCCAAGCATGTGCCGCAGTTGCTGCCGCACTGTCATCCCGTGTCCATCGACGGCATGGAGCTGGAATTTGAATGGCTCGATCCATCGGTGCATGGGGAGACGGTGGGCGCCGCGGACGCGGCGAGAACGGGTATCCTTATACGTTGTGAAGCGCGATCTATTGGTCGCACAGGCATCGAGATGGAGGCGCTCACCGCGGTGAGCGTTGCCGCGCTGGAGCTTTACGATATGCTCAAGCCGGTGGACAAAAGCCTCGAGATCGGCCATATCCGCCTGTTGGAAAAGAAGGGCGGGAAGAGCGACCGCGAACGGTATGCCACGCCGGAGGCATCCTGTGCCGTACTTGTATGCTCGGATTCTGCGTATGCGGGTCAACGCGAGGACAAGAGCGGCAGGCTTGCCCGGGAGATGCTGACGGCCGTCAATGCGCGGGTGGATCGCTATGCCATTGTTCCTGACGAAAAGGCCGCCATTCAGCAGCAGATACGTCAATGGGTAATCGAAGACATTCATTTTATCTTTACTACAGGCGGTACGGGCCTCGGCCCCCGCGATACCACGGTGAGCGCGGTGCAGGAGCTCCTCGAGCGCGATGCCCCGGGCATTGTCGAAGCGATGCGGGCCTATGGTCAGCAACGTACACCCCTGGCCATGATGAGCCAGGCCGTGGCAGGAGTCATCGGACAAACACTGATCATTACCTTGCCGGGTAGCAGCAACGGGGTGAGAGAATCGCTGGAAGCTATTCTGCCCGCCGTGTTTCATGCCCGCAGCATGCTGAAAGGAGGGGGGCATTGATCACCTACACCCAAGCAAAGGAGATGATCCTGGGACAGGCCCGTTCATTTGGCGCAGAGATAGTGCCGCTTGAACAGGCTTTTGGTCGTGTACTCGCGGAATTGATCAGGGCGGACCGGGACTATCCTCCTTTCCCCAGGGCTACTATGGATGGCTACGCCATGCGTTACACCGAGCTGGAAAGCGGTATCAGGCATTTTGCCGCCGTCGAGACGATTATGGCGGGAGATACCAGTACCCGGCCGCTTGGGTCCGGCGAATGTTACAAAATAATGACCGGAGCGGCGGTCCCCGCTTCGGCCGATATAGTGATCCGGCGTGAGGATGTGGAAGAGGGGAATGGGGTGATCACTCCTGGCGGTCATCCCTGGCGGCGGTATCAAAACATCGCCCGGCAGGGTGAAGACCTGACGGCAGACACCCTCGTCATCGACCGGCCATGTATTTGCGAACCTTCCGTCATAGGCTTGCTGGCCACGCTGGGGAAGACGACCGTAAGCGTAGCCAGGATCCCCAGGGTAGGGCTGCTGACGACGGGCAATGAGGTAGTAGCCCCTGGCGCCGTTGTTGGCGGTGTAGAGATCCGCAACACCAATCGCTGGCTGTTGGACGCGGCCCTGAAAAAATATGGGGTGGAAATCAATAGTTGGGTCCATGCGCCAGACGATCCGCATGTCCTGCGGCTGGAATTGGACCGGATGCTGGAACAGGAAATGCTGATCATTTCGGGTGGCGTTTCGGCTGGCGATGCCGACTATGTTCCTTTGGTGCTGGAGGCAGCGGGGGTGCGTCGGATCTTTCACAAGATCGCCATCCGGCCCGGTAAGCCGGTTTGGGCAGGGGTGGGTCCCCAGGGACAGATGGTCTTTGCTTTGCCCGGCAATCCCTTCTCCTGCCTGGTGGGCACAATACTATTGATACGGCCCTACCTGCGGGCTTGCTTCGGACTACCCCCGGTGGAACCGCTGGGCCTGGAGCTGGGCTCTGCCCGCAAGAAACGCTCCCCGCTGGATGAGTTTTTCCCTGCAATGCTGCAAGGATCGCCTGCCCGGGTGATGCCAATGCCCATCAACACATCGGGTGATATCCGGTTAGGTATGCAGGCCAATATGCTGGCGCTGCACCCTGCGGACAGCGGCGACCTGGAATCGGGTGCGGCCGTTCTTTGTTACCCGATTTGATATCACGATACTGTCGTACCTTTAAAAACGGTCTTTTTGGATGATGACAGGGATCAGCGACAAATATGGAAGAACTTTCCGCACCCTGCGGGTGAGCCTGTTGCAACATTGTAACATGGCTTGTGTTTATTGCGTCTCTGATGAGGAGGAATTACCGAGGGCCAATGCTCCTTCGTCTGAGCCCGGGCTTGGGCCGGGCGAACTGTTGCGGCTTATCGGACGTCTCCATGAACAGCTTACATTAACCAATGTCCGCCTCACGGGTGGGGAGCCTTTATTGTATCCGGGTCTGGTGCCATTGATCAGCGGTATCCGGGAGTTAGGGGTTCAATCTGTGAAGCTGACAACCAATGCGCTGCTGCTTGGAAGGCAGGCGGTTTCGCTGAAGAACGCGGGATTGGAGGCGATCAATGTGTCGTTGGATGCCGTCGACGAGGCTATCTTTTTTCGGATGACCAGAAGACATTCGGTTGGCCGGGTCATCAGCGGCATAGATGCAGCGATAGCGGCGGGGCTCGATGTCAAGCTCAACGCGGTGATCATGAAAGGTGTCAATGACTCGGAGTTACTGCCTTTGCTGGATCTTGCCGCTTCGCGCGGCTTGCGGATACGGTTTCTTGAGGTAATGGCAATGGGGCATCTGCACGATAGTGCGGAGCGACACTTGTTGTCGCAGGATGAGATGTTGGCGATCATCGGGGAACGACACCGGTTGGAGCCGCTTCCGAGGGTGGCTTCAGCCACGGCCAATTACTGGAGGACCGCCGAGGGCCAGGTCTTCGGGATCATCGCCAACCAGAGTCAGCCTTTTTGCCGTGACTGCGACAGGCTCCGGCTCGACAGTGGCGGCAGGATCTACGGCTGTCTGAGCAGCAATGAGTCGATAGGGCTGAGGATGGATGAAGGAGAGGAAGAATGGAACAGAAAGCTGCTGTCAGCCCTTTTGCAAAAGCAGCCATTGCGCTTCAAAGGTAGTGACCTGAGCATGTTGAAGGTCGGGGGCTAATGACAAAGACAATGAAAATTCACGTATACGCCGGGTTGAAAGATTACTTTCAGCCGGAATTCGAGGTCGAGAGCGTCGTGCGGAATACCGACGAGCTCAAAGCTGTGTTGCTGACCATCAATGGGAAGGCGGATTCGATCCTGTCGTTCTGCCGGTTTGCCGTTGAAGAAGGATTCATCGACAACGAATACAATTTATATGGTCACGACACTATCGTCATCATCCCGCCCGGAAGTGGGGGTTAGGGAGGAGGCAGCGGATCGCCCGGCATCAGGCGACAATGCCAAAGCAACGGATCGCCCGGTATTCTCCGGGGGGACGGCCATTTTGGAACCCGCTTTGAGCGCCGAGCCCCTTGACATGATCGGCATGCTGGCGCGGGCGCATCATCCGGGAGCCGGGGCTGTCGTATTGTTTAGCGGGGAGGTCCGCGACAACAACAAGGGCCGGCCGGTGGCGTGGCTGGAATACGAAGCGTATGAACCTCTGGCGGAAAAGATGATCGCCGGGATCCTGGTTACGGCCAGGGAGAAGTGGGCCTTGCAGATTGCCGTGGCTCGACACCGGCTCGGCAAAGTGGCCGTGGGCGAGACGGCCGTTGTAGTGATTACGGCTTCCGCTCATCGTGCAGCCGCTTATGCCGCCAACCAGTACATCATCGACCGGATCAAGCAAGAAACCCCGATATGGAAATGTGAGCATTACACCGATGGAGAAAGGGAGTGGGTCAATCATTGTAATGGCTGAGACCAGAGCCCTTCACTCCGACCGCAAACTTTTTATTGGGTTGGCAAGGGCTGCTTTGATGGCCTGGTAGCTGATGGTTGCCAGTGCAATTAGAAGCGCGGCGCCGCCTGCTAATATAAATACCCACCAGCTTATAGTTACGCGGTAAGCAAAATTTTGCAGCCAGTTCCTCATAGCCAGCCACGCAACGGGCATCGCGATGATAGCAGCTAAAGCAATTAGTTTAAGAATATCTTTTGACAGCATCCCAATGATATCAGCGACGCTGGCGCCAATCACCTTGCGTACGCCAATTTCTTTTCTCCGTTGCTCAGCTGTAAACATGGTAAGGCCGAGCAGGCCAAGACAGGAAATAAAAATGGCGAGGGATGAGAAGCTGTCACCCAATTTGCTGACGGTCATTTCGGCATTATATAACTTTTGATATTCCTCATCTGCAAAAGAATACCTGAAAGGAAATTTTCGCTCCATTTGGGTAAACACCTTTTCCATGCCGGCAACGCCTTGCCTGGTCTTACCGGCCTCCGTTTTTACCAGCAAGTAGCCCCAGTTTGGATCCCGATTCAGGAAAAGAATAAGCGGCTCAATGGGCTCATGTAGTGATTTGAAATGAAAATCTTTTACCACCCCGATAATTGTTCTCCGTTCATCACCAACGGTTACCTGCTCGCCCAGCGGTTTTTTAAGACCCATCATTTGTACCGCTGTTTCATTGATAATGATCCCGTTTGAATCGGTTGAAAAATCCGTAGAAAATGCGCGCCCTTCCGAAAATTGGATACCCATTAGGTTAAAATAATCGTAACCTACGCCGTTGCGTATCGCAAATGCTTTTGTATTGGGATTTTTTCCGGACCAGTTTAGGTTATACGTGTAATAGGTTGTATGTGAAGGAGGCTGCTGGCTGTAGTCAACAGCTTTTATGCCAGGCATAGCTAACAACTCTTGCTTAAAAACATTGAATCCGCCAGGCAGGCCTTGCGGATAAGGGAAATGCATATAAACAAGATTTCCGCGGTCGAAACCAAGATTTTTTGTCTGTAGGTAGCGTAACTGCCGGGAAATAAAAATGGTGCCTGTGATCAACACGATGGACATCGCAAATTGAAACACAACAAGCCCTTTGCGGAACAGCAAAGCACCAGGGCTGAATTTCAGTGCGCCCTTTAATACTTTAACCGGGTTAAGGGATGAGAGAAATAAGGCCGGATAACTTCCCGCGATAAACGCGGTTGCCAATAACAGGCCGCCGATAGCAAGCCAAAAGCCAGGCATCTTTACCGGCAATACGATATGCTTAGCCGTAAGCAAGTTAAAATAAGGCAATACCAGCAAGGTTAAGGCAAGTGCAATAATGACGGCAAAAAAAGTAAGCAACATGGCTTCTCCGATAAACTGGATGATCAGTCTTGCCCGAATGGCGCCAGCCGTCTTTCGGATGCCTACCTCTTTGGCACGTTTTACGGACCGTGCCGTTGACAGGTTCATAAAGTTAATACAGGCTATCAGTAAGATAAATATGGCTACTATGCTAAACAGGCTTACATATTCAATGCGGCCACCTTCCGGTTTGCCCTGCTTGAAAACCGATCTCAGGTATACTTGATTCAACGGCTGCAGCCCAAGCTCCACCTGGTAACCTGTTTTGTAGGTTGCAGGTAAATAGCCGGTAACAAAGTTCTTGATTTTGCCTTCCACTTTACCAGCGTCTGCGCCCGGCTGCAATTGAATAAATGTCTGCGGGCTGCGGCTTGCCCAGTTGGAAAGCCAGTCTACCGCCTTAAGTAAATATTGCCAATTGATAACAAAGTCAAAATGCTGGGATGTGTTGGAAGGAAGATCTTGAAAAACTGCGCTTACTTTAAAAAAATGGGCGTTATTAAACTGTATCAGTTTGCCAACCGCCGCCTGCGGGCTGCCAAAAATACTGGTCGCCATCTCGCGGGATATGGCGATATCGTCAGGGGTGGCCAACGCAGAAGAGGTAGTACCCGCCAACAACGGGTAACTGAACATTTTAAGAAAATCCGAATCAGCATAGGTGCCCGTATAGCTGAAATTTTTATCGCCTACACTAAATAATGTCTCCACTTCATCTTCCCAGTAGCCGCTGGCGTATTTAATTTCCGGTATGTTGCGTTTTAATTCCGCTGCCAGCAATCCCGGCGTTGCCCGGCCTGCTTCTACTTTTCCTTCCGACAATACGCGTTCATAGACACTATAAAGACTTGCTTTATTCACATTAAAAGCGTCAATACCGCGCTCGTCCTGCACCCATAAAAAAATCAGCAGACTGCAGGCCATGCCTAACCCCAAACCAAAAATATTGATGAAGGAAAATGCCTTATTGCGGATGATGTTCCTCCACGCGGTTTTCAAGTAGTTTTTAAACATATAATAGGTTTTTACCCTTATTCTGACCGTAAACTCGTCACCGGGTTTGTCCGCGCCGCCTTAACCGCCTGGTAGCTGATCGTGGCCAGGGCAATAACAACAGCCACCACGCCCGCCAGCATGAATATCCACCAGTCAATGCTGGTACGGTAGGCGAAATTTTGCAGCCACCGCTCCATGACCAGCCATGCGATAGGAGTAGCGATGATCGCTGATAGCACGACCATTTTGATCATATCTTTTGACAGCATCGCTACGATGTTGCCCACACGGGCACCAATTACTTTGCGGACGCCAATTTCCTTTCTTCTTTGTTCCGCCGTGAACATAGCCAGGCCGAGCAGACCGAGGCAGGAAATAAAGATGGCCAGGACGGCAAAACTGTCGGATAACTTGCTGACCGTGCGTTCCCCGTTGTACAGCTTTTGGTATTCCTCGTCTGCAAAAGCATACCGGAAAGGAAAGGCGGGATCAAGCGTTTTGCATACTTTTTCCACGCCCGCGAGGGCTTGCCCGGTTTTACCGGGCCCTGTTTTGATAACGGCATACGCGCCGTCCCACGTGATCCTTTCACCCATAAATTCCAGCACCAGTGGCTGGATAGGGTCATGCAGGGACTGGAAATGAAAATCTTTCACCACGCCGATGATTTTACCCCTGTGCCCAAAATAGATCAATGACTTGCCGATAGGGTCTTTATAGCCGGTCATTTTCCAGGCGGCTTCATTGACGATATAGCCAACAGAATCTGTAGGAAAATCCCTTGAAAAATCACGGCCCATTAACAGTGTCAGGTGCAGTGTCTGCAGATAGTCGTATCCGACGCCGTTGTGCATGGCGACAACTTTGGTCGCAGGGTTCTTGCCTTCCCAGGATAGGTCGTAGACATGGGAGCCTATTTCAGTGGGTACCTGGTTGCTGTAAGTCACGGATGTAATACCCGGCAGGGAAGCAAGCTGCTGCTTCAGGAGCGGGTATCGCTCCGCCAGGGTTCTTTCCATCGGCACATACAACAGGTTTTCCTTGTCAAAACCGAGGTTTTTGTCCTGCACATAACGCAGTTGTTTTGTAACCACGATGGTGGCCACTATGAACACGATGGAAAGTACGAACTGGGATACCACCAGGCCCTTGCGAAAGATCAGGGTGCTGGCGCTGAACTTCAGAGACCCTTTTAATACCTTTAGCGGCATCAGCGAAGACAGGTAGAGTGCCGGGTAGCTGCCCGCAACCAAACCGGTTGCCAGTAATAAAGCAATAGAAACACCCCAAAAGCGAAAGGACGTTACGGGCAGCGCAATCAGCTTGCCGGTAACTTCATTAAACACCGGCAGCAGTAGCACTACCATAACCAAAGCCGCTATAAACGCTGCCAGCGTCAGCAAAATAGCTTCACCGATAAATTGCAGCATGAGCCCTTGCCGTAGCGCGCCGATCGTCTTACGGATGCCCACCTCTTTCGCCCTTTTGGCGGACCTGGCTGTGGCAAGGTTCATAAAGTTGATGCAGGCGATCAGCAGTATGATGATGGCAATGATACTGAAGAGGTGCACATATTCTATCCGGCCGCCATCCGGAACGCCATTTTTAAAAGAAGAGTACAGGTATATCTCGTCAAACCGCTGCAGGCCCAGTTCCGTGCGGAAACCTGACCCGTACCCCGTGCCTAAATAAGGCTGGATAAAGTCCTTTATCGCCGCTTCGACCTTTAGGGGGTCAACAGAGGGCTCCAACTGGACAAAGGTGGCGGGGCTGCGATTGATCCAGTTGGTAAGCCATCCATCATATTGCAGCAGGTATTGCCAGTTGATGGCGTAGTCGAATTTATCTGAGGTGTTGGCAGGCAGATCCTCTAATACCGCCGAAACCCTGAAATCGGCGAGGCCGTTGTAGCGGATCGTTTTCCCGACAGCAGCCTCCGGGCTGCCGAAGAAGGCCACCGCCATTTTTCGGGATAGTACAATATCCTGCGGTTGCTTTAACGCGGTCTCCGGCGTACCTTCTAAAAACGGGTAATTGAATATCTTAAAGTAATCGGAATCTGCAAAGCACCCTTTTTCAATAAGGTTTTTTTGCCCGGCGCTGAAGCGGATCTCCTGTGCGGGCCAGAAGCCGCTGGCATATTTGATGCCTGCTATCTTTCGTTTCAGTTCCGTGGCCAGCAATCCCGGCGTCCAGTGCGCAGCTTCTACTTTTTCTTCAGCATATACCCGTTCATACACACCATAGGTATTCTTGTTTTTTACGAGGCTGGCATTAACACTCCATTCATCCTGGACCCACAGTAAGATCAGCAGACTGCAGGCTATACCCAGCGCCAGGCCGAAAATATTGATGAACGAAAAAGTTTTGTTACGGACGATATTACGCCAGGCAGTAACAATATAATTTCTAAACATCGGCTATGTAATGGTGAAATTGACAAGAATGCGGCTAAAAAAATGCCATTCTTTAGGAATCTGTCATTCAACTGATTACATGCCGTTAAAATACCGGATTGTCCGATTTTGATACAGCCGGTGTTCAATAATGAAAAAGGCGGCGGCCTATCCCAGTTTCTTTTGTAGATGTTGATCGATGGCGTCGAGGAACTCCTCCGTATAGAGGTAGTGTTTCCCATGCTCGACCTTATTGCCGTGAACACAGACCGCCAGGTCCTTGGTCATCTGTCCGCTTTCGACTACTTCGATACACACTGCTTCGAGCGCATTGGCGAAATCAATGAGCGCCTGGTTGCCATCCAACTTGCCACGGAAGGCCAGGCCGCGCGTCCAGGCAAAAATGGAGGCAATGGGGTTGGTGGACGTAGGCTTACCGGCCTGGTGGTCGCGATAGTGCCGGGTAACCGTGCCGTGTGCGGCTTCCGCCTCCATGATCTTACCATCGGGCGTGATCAGGACGGAGGTCATGAGGCCGAGGGAACCAAACCCCTGGGCTACGGAGTCGCTTTGCACATCTCCGTCATAGTTCTTACAGGCCCAGACAAAATTGCCGTTCCACTTGAGGGCGCTGGCAACCATGTCATCGATGAGGCGATGTTCATAGACGATGCCTGCTTCCTGGAATTTGTTTTTGTAGTCTTTTTGGTAGATATCTTCGAAGATGTCTTTGAAGCGGCCGTCGTATTTTTTGAGGATGGTGTTTTTGGTCGAAAGATAAAGCGGCCATTTTTTGCTGAGCGCCATGTTAAAGCAACTATGGGCAAAGCCTTTTATGGACTCGTCGGTGTTGTACATGGAGAGTGCAACGCCGTCGCCTTTGAAATTGAAGACCTCGAATGTCTGGGGTGTGCTGCCGTCTTCCGGTGTAAAGGTCATCGTCAATTTGCCCTTGCCCTTGATGACGGTATCGGTTGCGCGGTATTGGTCGCCAAAAGCGTGACGGCCTACGATGATCGGCGCCGTCCAATTGGTCACCAGCCGGGGAACGTTCTTCATGACGATGGGTTCCCTGAATACGGTACCGTCAAGGATATTGCGGATAGTGCCATTGGGACTCTTCCACATCTGATGCAGGTTGAACTCCTTCACCCGTGCTTCGTCCGGGGTGATGGTGGCGCATTTGATCCCTACGCCGTATTGTTTGATGGCATTGGCTGCATCGATCGTTACCTGATCGCCTGTCTTATCGCGGTATTCGACGCCAAGATCGTAATATTTTATATCGATGTCCAGGTATGGGAGGATAAGTTTATCTTTTATGAATTTCCAGATGATACGGGTCATCTCGTCCCCGTCGAGCTCGACTACGGGATTTGCAACTTTAATTTTTTTGGCCATATTTCTTCTTTTTTTACTATAAAGGATAGCAAACCTACAGCAAAATGACGAATGCACATGGTCTTTTTTTAAAATTTAACCCATGTTGCATTCGTCGGCTAAAGATGGCAGATCTTCGGTGGGGCGTCGTTCCTCGCCCCCTCGGTCGCAAGCTTCGCTTCGCTCGCTTGTGGGCATGAGAACGGAGTTCTCATTTGGTCGTACTCATTTGGTACCGGGCAAATTTTTCTTTTTGTATGTTTGTGGACAAAAGCAGCCTGTGGCTGCTTGTCCGTTAGGACAGACATTAGCGCTTTGCCGGCGATGCGCTAATTTTCTGAAAAGTGCATCGCCGGCAACTCTTAACTGGCTTCATATGCTCGAACTTTTGCGGCAATTTGTGTCGGAATTTGTGTCGTTGACGGATGAGGATTTCACAATCCTGGCGGAGCGGATCGTGGTGCGTTCCTTCGACAAACGCGCGGAGCTGCTAAGGGCCGGAGAGGTCGAACATTACATGAACTTCGTGGTAAAGGGCCTGGTTCGCATGTATTTCTACAAGGGCAATACAGAAGTGATCCTCAATATAGCCAAAGAGAGGGAGTTGATCAGTTCGTCCTCTTCCTTTTTTTCCGGCAAGCCTTCCAATTATACCATCGAGACCCTGGAGCCGACGACGATGTTGTCGCTTACCCGCGATCACCTGGAAGAGATCTACCAGCGGAATAGCCGGATCGAGCGGCTTGGGCGACAGATGACCACGCATTTCGTGCTGCAGAAGGAGGAGTGGGAATATGAGTGCATACGGCTCGATGCCCGGGAGCGGTTCATTCATTTTATAGAACGGAATCCCGATCTTGTGCAACGCGTACCACAGAAATATCTAGCCTCATATTTGAATATGAAACCGGAGACGTTCAGCCGGCTGAAACACCTGATAAAAAACAACAAGGTCCGCCCGATAAAGTCATGAGCAACTCCATTGCTTCCTATAAAGATGCCTTAGATAGGCTGCACCATTATTTGTCGCGGTTCGTCCAGCTGAGCAAGCAGGAGTTCAACGTTTTTTTGCCTTATATCGAGATCAGGGAATTTGACAAAAAGGTCAAGGTCATCGACACGGGAGAAGTGGAGCGATACCTGAACATCGTCGCCTGGGGCGTAGTGCGAAAATATCTTCCGGTCAGGAATATGGAGCTGACCGTGCAACTGGCCTCGGAAGGACATATCATTCATAGCGAGCTGTCCTTTTTTTACCGGACACCCAGCAGCGCCGTCATCGAGACCCTCGAGCCGACCGTTTTTTTCTCCATCACCTATGACAGTCTGCAGGACCTGTACGACAGGTTTCCCAAGGCCGAGCGCCTGGGAAGACTCATCATCTCCGACCTGTTCATAAAGAAAGATGACCGGTTCTTCGATCAGCTGAACAAGGACACGCGGGAAAGATTCCTGGAATATGTGCGGACACATCCCCAGATGTTACAGCGGGTGCCGCAGAAATATATTGCCTCCTATCTCAACATCAAACCGGAGACTTTCAGCCGCCTCAAGCATTTACTGAGGCAGGGGAAGAGGGGGCCGGCTTGAGTGGGTTGCGGCAGGTGGGACCAGGGTAGAGTGGTCTTAGAGGTTGACGACCAGCACGGGGATCTTCAACTCGTGTCTTACTGCGTTCACCGTCTCGCCGAAGATCAGGTCTTTGAGACCTGTATGCCCATGCGAGCCTATTACCAGCATATCGGCGCCCGATTCCCGGGCGATGCGGGCGATCTCACGACTCCTGTGCCGGAATCCCAGCATGGTATCGCATTGCAGTCCCTTTTCCCGCAGGATCGTACCATAACCGTCCAGGCGCTCCTGGTCCTTTCTGGTTTCATAGTCATCGCTTTCTTTGCCCAGCAGACGGGCCGAGACGCTCTCCACGACGTGGATGAGCAGATAACGGGCATTGTTGCCGCCCTGTCCCACGGCATAGGCCAGCAGTTTTTCGTCGTGTCCGCTGAAATCGAGGGCCACGGCAATATGGCGAAAGGCTGGCGCCGTCCAGTCTTTGAGGGCGTCGGGTTGGGGGTGCAGCTGCGGCGCACGGCCTGCTTTTCGGGCTATCCAGGGATGGAGTGCGATATAAGCCAACAAGCCTATTGCCCCCAGGGACGCCACCAGGATGACGATCTTCCAACCGAAGTGACCGGGAGCCGCTAAGAAGGGGCCGGCTTCCTCCACGACCAGTTTTGCGTTGAGCCAGACCAAAAGCGCTGCGCAAATCCAGGCCAGCCCTTTTATCAGGGGCCGGATGGTGAATTCGCCCATAGTCACTTTGTCGCTTACAAAATGGATGAGGGGGATGACGGCAAAGCCCAGCTGCACGCTCAGTATGACCTGACTAAAAATGAGCAGGTTGTCGACATCCGACTCGCCATACAGCAGGATCACGATTACGGCGGGGATGATGGCCAGCAGGCGTGTCATCAGCCGCCGCACCCAGGGGTTGATGCGCAATTGGAGATAGCCTTCCATGACGATCTGCCCCGCCAGGGTTCCGGTTATGGTAGAGCTTTGTCCCGAGGCGATTAGCGCAATGGCAAAGAGCTTTGGGGCCAGCTGTGTCCCCAACATAGGCAGGAGGCGATAGGCCTCTTTTATGGAGCCGACGTCCGTTTTGCCGGTCTTAAAAAAGGCTGTGGCGGCCAGGATAAGGATGGCTCCGTTGACGAGAAAGGCTAGGTTAAGGGCGATGGCGCTATCTAAAAAATTGATCTTTAACGCTTTGCGTATGTTCTGTGATCCCGGTTTGATCTTTCGGGTCTGCACCAGGGCGGAATGGAGGTAGAGGTTATGGGGCATGACCGTGGCGCCGATGATGCTGATGGCGATATAAAGCGCCTCTTTGCCATGCAGGACCGGGATAAAGCCCGATGCGATGTCCCCGAGCGCCGGCTTGGCAAGCATGATCTCCACAAAAAAGGAAACGCCTACGACGAGGATCAACCCTATCACGAAGGCCTCCATCCGCCGCATACCGAGCCTTTGCAGATACAGCAGCAAAAAGGTATCCAGCACGGTGATACAGACGCCATACACCAGCGGAAGACCCGTGAGCAGCTGGATGCCGATGGCCATGCCCAGCACTTCCGCAAGGTCGCAGGCGGCGATGGCGATCTCGGCGAGGACATAAAGCGGAATATTGATATACGAAGGGTATACTTCGCGGTTGGCCTGTGCCAGGTCCCTGCCACGGACGATGCCCAGTCTGGCCGACAGGTTCTGGAGAAGAATGGCGATTCCGTTGCTCATGAGCAGCACCCAGAGCAGCGAGTATCCGAATCGGCTGCCCCCTGCCAGATCGGTGGCCCAGTTGCCGGGATCCATATAACCGACGCTGACCAGGTAGGCCGGCCCGAAAAAAACAAAAAGCTGCCGCCACCAGGACCTCTTCCCGGTGGTGTCGATACTGCCATGTACTTCGCCGAGGCTAACGTCTTTCTGTCGTAGGTTCATCATCGTTTACCAAAACATTTTTTGCCACTGTTGCGCTAAGTGTGACCGGCGGCCGGTTACGCACTTTTACTTCCAGGGAGTCGTCAAAAGGGAAACGTTTTCGGATCTCCAGCCGGGTACCCAGCCCAATATGATTGTGTTGCAGCAGATCCAGCATATCCGTGGTCTGACTGGCGATGCCGGAAACCTGTACCAATTTGTTCAGGGGCAGTTGGGATAGGTTGAGCTGGCGCCGCACCTGCAGCCTGCCCTGGCTGTCGGGTATCGGATCTCCATGGGGGTCGCTGGCGGGAAAGCCCAGGAACGCGTCCAGGCGGTCGATCAGTTTTTTGCTGCCGATATGTTCGAGCTCTTCGGCTATCTCGTGGACCTCGTCCCAGCCGAACTGTAGTTTTTTTACGAGGAAATACTCCCAGAGGCGATGCTTACGGATGATCTGAACGGCGGTCTTGCGTCCTTCGTTGTTCAGTTTGAAACCTTTGTAGCGTTCGTATATCAACAGCTTCTGGTCCTTCAGTTTCTTGAGCATATCGGTCACGGATGCGGGCCTGGTCTGGAGTGCCGCGGCCAGGGCATTGGTGGTGACGATGCTGTTTTCCTGCTGGAGGTGGAAGATCGCTTTGAGGTGATCTTCCTTGCTGACCGAGTATTTGACGTTTGGCGCCACTAAAATTATTTTTAGACAAATCTAAATCTAAAAATTAGTATTTCCCGGTTAATTTTTCAAAAAATCCGCCCCCGGCCGTCTCCTTGTACCCGCGAATGTTTAATTTTAGCCGCGTGAGCGGGGTCGGACCGTCCGTCTAGCGAATTCGGTCGGGTAGATTCCTTGTTTTAATGATTTTGCTATGAAGAAATGCCTTTTGCTGATCGCGTTGCCGGTGTTGTTGTTTTCATGTAAGGGCAAGAAGCTGTCACTCGCCGTCAATGATGAGAAGGTGGATATCCCGGACTTTTTGGAGTTGGTTCAACCCTTGAAACTGCCCTATGAAGTCACCGATACGATCCTCCGTCGAAAAGAAGCGGACGCCGCGCTTATCAACTACAAGCTTTTTACCCGTTTTGTCCCGGATAGCGTCCTCACCCGGCTTTTCGGAAAGGATCAGCATCCCCGGCTTTATGCCATCGGCAAAATACGAGTGCCGGACGCGGAGAGCTATCTTTTTGTGAAGGGGACAACAAAGGACCGGCGGGTGCTCTATATCGTCTGCTTTGACAAAAAGAACCGTTTCGCCGCGGCAAGACCCATGCTCTATTCCGACAACGAGATGGGTGTCAGCGGAAGGGCGGACATGGACAATAAATACACCCTTACGCTCCTGCACCAGCGCAAGGCCGCCGGCGGGGAGACCGTCTA
>Ga0302325_10003951_pt1 | contig 34558 bp, 27 predicted proteins | sample Palsa_T0_2_FD_201948 | JGI IMG/M metagenome (GOLD analysis project Ga0302325, IMG submission 201948) | Peat permafrost microbial communities from Stordalen Mire near Abisko, Sweden - Palsa_T0_2 | ecosystem: Environmental > Terrestrial > Soil > Palsa > Peat permafrost | place: Sweden: Abisko...
ATCTGCGAGTGGCCGATATCATGACCGAAATTCCTGTCGGGTCGAAAGACGACACGGTCCTGACCCTGTGCTTTGCTGATCCTTATGACATCGGTCTCAAGTTTCGCACGATTAGGACACTATCATCCCGAATCGTGGACTTCTTGGTACTGCTGGCGGTGTATTCGGACGCGAACCGCGCTTATAAACGATATGTTATGGAAGACGCGACGAAGGTTGACGAGTTCTTAGGGTCCGAAACATGGCGTGAGCGATGGAAAGTTGCGCAGAACAAAGCCGTGCCCTTCCCAAAGTTCTTGGCGGGGGAGTTCGCCGGAAGCATGGAGAATCTCGGCTACCTGCCGACTCCGATTCATAAGATGAAGTGTGTCAGATCGGACGAAAAAAACCTGCGTCTATACTATATCGCGCTGTTTTCCCGAAAACGGATTGCTCACGATTTGTGGGATGAGGTTTTGAAGTACGAAACCGATCAAAAGCAATTCCCTTGGGGTTGAGCATGTCACTTAACTCTCACATTGAATGGACCGACGCGACCTGGAACCCCGTGCGCGGCTGCACGAAGATCAGTCCCGGCTGCAAGCACTGTTACGCCGAGACGTTCGCGGAGCGTTTTCGCGGCGTCAAAGGGCATCCCTATGAGCAGGGGTTTGACCTCCGCTTGGTTCCTCACAAGCTGAGCGAGCCTTTCGCCTGGCGGTCGCCAAAGCTTGTGTTCGTGAACTCCATGAGCGATCTTTTCCAGGACGGCGTTCCCGATGATTACATTGAAGCGGTTTGCCGGGTAATGGTTACGGCAAAGTGGCACACGTTCCAGGTGCTCACGAAACGATCAGCCAGACTCAAGGAGTTACTAAGAGCTCGCCTGCGGTTCGCGGCGGAGCAGGATCACATCTGGTGGGGCGTCAGCGTCGAGGACCGCAAATACGGACTGCCCAGAATTGCCGACCTGCAGAAAACCCCGGCCAGAGTCCGCTTTCTCTCAATCGAGCCGCTGCTCGAGGACTTGGGTCCGTTCAACCTTACCGGCATCAGTTGGGCAATCGTCGGCGGCGAAAGTGGCTCGGGCGCCCGTCCCATGCGGGAAGAATGGGTCATTTCTGTCCGTGACCAGTGCCGGGAATCGATGGTTCCTTTCTTTTTCAAACAGTGGGGCGGCGTTCGCAAAGCGAAAAACGGCAGGCTGCTCGACGGCCGGACCTACGATGAATATCCCGTGCGAGTCGTATCACCAATTCCCGAGCGCGCGAGCTGCATGGCATACGCCCGCGATATCCTGAATTATTTCCAACAAAGCCCTCACCTCAATTCGCTGGCGCACGTCACAGCTTAGGCGGCGCCAAGGGCTCCTATACCCCTACTGTTTGCGCGCTCGGCTTGGCTGCCAGCAGCTGCCGCAGCACGTACGGCAGAATTCCGCCGTTGGCGTAGTAGAGGGCTTCCTGCGGCGTATCGATGCGCACCAGCGCCTCGAACTCGATCGCTTTGTCGCGGGGCTTCCCTTTCGCGCGCACTTTGATCTGCTTTCCCGCGGCGAATTTCTCGACCACGTCGCGAATGCCGGTGATGTCGAAAGTTTCCTCGCCGGTCAGCTTGAGCGATTCCGCGGTCTGGCCTGCAAGGAATTGCAGTGGAAGGATTCCCATCCCCACCAGATTCGAGCGGTGAATGCGTTCGTAACTTTCGGCGATCACGGCATGCACTCCGAGCAGCTTGGGACCTTTCGCCGCCCAGTCGCGCGAGGAGCCGGAGCCGTATTCTTTGCCGGCGAGAATCACCAGCGGAATTCCTTCCGCCTGGTACTTCTCGGAGGCTTCGAAGATCGACATTTCGGTTTGCGTGGGCAGATGGCGGGTGAATCCGCCTTCGGTCTGAACCAGCTTGTTGCGCAGGCGGACGTTGGCGAAGGTGCCACGCACCATCACTTCATGATTGCCGCGGCGTGAACCGTAGGAGTTGAAGTCCGCGGGCTGTACGCCGTGTTCCTGCAAGTATTTTCCCGCTGGGCTGTCTTTCTTGATGGAGCCGGCGGGGGAAATGTGGTCGGTGGTGACGCTGTCGCCGACCACGGCGAGCGCGCGGGCTTTGCGAATGTCTTCGATGGGCGAAGGCTTCACCGCCATCTCGTCGAAGTAGGGAGCGCGGCGAATGTAGGTGGAATCTTTTTCCCAGGCGTAAGTTTGGCCCTTGGGAACAGGCAGGCCGCGCCAGCGTTCGTCGCCCAGGAAAACTTCGGCATAACTCTTGGTGAACATGTCGGAAGAAATGGAATGCTGCATGGCCTCTTCGATTTCACGCTCGGTGGGCCAGATATCGGCGAGGTAGACGGGTTTGTTTTCGCGGTCTTTGCCGAGCGGATCTTTGCGCAGGTCGAGATCGATGCGTCCGGCGAGGGCAAACGCGACGACCAGCGGCGGCGACATGAGGTAATTGGCGCGAACTTCGGAATTGATGCGGCCTTCAAAATTTCTGTTGCCGGAAAGCACCGAGGCCACCACCAGATTGTTTTCGTCGATAGCTTGCGAAACTTCCGCCGGCAGCGGGCCGGAGTTGCCGATGCAGGTGGTGCATCCGTAACCCACGGTATGAAACTTCAGCTTCTCGAGATAAGGCGTGAGGCCGGCCTTATTCAGATAATCCGTGACTACCTTCGATCCCGGCGCGAGTGAAGTCTTGACCCAGGGCGGGACCGACAATCCTTTTTCGACGGCTTTTTTCGCCAGCAATCCCGCGCCGATCAGTACGTGCGGGTTAGAAGTGTTGGTGCACGATGTGATGGCCGCGATGACCACGCTGCCGTGTTTGAGCGAGTTCTTGACGTCCGCGGAAACATGCTCGTGCACGTTGGGATCTTCCACGCCGATAGCAGCGGGACTTCCGCCTTCCTGCTCCCAGCGGCCGGAGTTGTTGATGGCGCTGGCAGTCGCGGATGCTGCAGCGGCCTTCGCTCCCGATTTCGGTTTGATCAGCGAAGGCAACTCTTTGTTGAACGACTCTCCGGCTTGCGAGAGCAGTACGCGGTCCTGCGGGCGCTTGGGCCCAGCGAGGCTGGGCTCAACCGTGTCGAGATCGAGCGTGAGCAGTTCGGAATATTCTGCTTCGGGAGTTTTCTCGTCGTGGAAGATGCCTTGTTCGCGGGCGTAGGCTTCGACCAGCGCGATCTGTTCTTCGCTGCGTCCGGTGAGGCGCAGATAGCGCAAACTTTCTTTGTCGATGGGGAAGATGCCGCACGTGGCGCCGTATTCCGGCGACATGTTGGCGATAGTGGCGCGGTCGGCGAGAGCAAGATCGCGCAGGCCGGGACCAAAATATTCGACAAACTTTCCGACCACGCCGTGCCTGCGCAACATCTCGGTAATCGTCAGCACCAGATCAGTAGCAGTCGCACCTTCGCGCAAGCGTCCGGTAAGCCTGACACCGACCACCAGCGGAATCAGCATGGAGACAGGCTGCCCGAGCATCGCAGCCTCGGCCTCAATTCCACCCACGCCCCACCCGAGAACTCCCAACCCGTTAATCATCGTGGTGTGACTGTCGGTGCCGACTAACGTGTCGGGGTAGGCGACGCGCTTGCCGGGGCTTTCCTGGACGAAGACGACGCGGGCGAGATATTCGAGATTGACTTGATGGACGATGCCAGTGTCGGGCGGGACGATGGCGAGATTTCGGAATCCGGTTTGTCCCCAGCGGAGGAAAGCGTAACGCTCCTGGTTGCGGCCGAACTCGAGCAGGGCGTTCAGGTCGAGAGCGCCGGGCGTGCCGAATTCGTCGACCTGCACGGAGTGGTCGATGACGAGTTCAACGGGCTGTAAGGGGTTGATCAGCGCGGGGTCGCCGCCGAGTTGCTTCATGGCATCGCGCATGGCGGCGAGGTCGACGACGCAAGGGACACCGGTGAAATCCTGGAGGAGGACGCGGGTGGGAGTGAAGGCGATTTCTTTGTCGGGCTTCGAGTTTTTGTTCCAGCTGGTGAGCGCGCGGATTTCGTTCGTGGTAACGTTGCGGCCGTCTTCGGTGCGCAGCAAGTTTTCCAGCAGGATGCGCAGGGAAAAGGGCAAGTGCTGGGTCGAGATTCCCTGCTTGTCGAGAGCGTCGAGGCGGTAGATTTCGTATTCTTTTTCGCCGACCTTGAGAGTAGAGCGGCTGTTGAAACTGTTTGACGACATGAATGGCCTTCCTGAATAAATGGATGCGGCGCGCCGATTGGAGACGCGGGGAATTCTGAACTTAATAGTTTAGTCGTTCTATCGCGGATTGCGTAGAGCGGGAGTGAAAACGAAAGGACTTTGAACTTTGAGGAGCTTGGATCGGAGGTCAAAACCCGTTTACCGCTAAGGACACTAAGGAAAATCTACGGCTGTGTGTCTCGGAGATGAAGGCGGCTAGTGTGCGCCGGTCCAGATCTGATAAACGACGACGCCCAGCATGAAGACCAGGTAGACGCGGAGCGCCCAGAACAGGATGGTCTCGGCGCGCGTCAGGTTTCGGCGGGGACAGTGATGGAGGACTTTGGCGGAGGTGAGTTGGTCGGGTTCGAGGGAGGCGACAACTGCGGCGGAGTCTTCGGGAGTGATTGCGGCGTCGGGGACGGGGGCGGGATTGCGCTCGCGAGTCATATTCAAACGATCTCCAAGTCTAGCGACGTGAAAACTTATCTCGCGGGGCCGAGGCGAACCTCAGCGGCTAAAGCCGCGATCCCTTACTCCTACCTTACGGCACGACTGAAGTCGTGCCCTTCCCAAGACCTTGTTGTCGGGCCATTTACTTGCCTCCAATCAGCGATAACGCGTGCGGGGCGATCACGCTGATGCCGAACAGCAGGCCCGCTGCCACCAGGATGACTACTACCGCGAGGGCAAGTACATTCGCCCAGATTGGGCTCACCAGGTCGCCCATGATTTCGTGGTCGTTGACCAGCATGTAGAGAAATAAAAGTGCGGGGGGCATAGCGAGGACTGCGATTACGTTCACCACGAGCACGATGTATACCAGCGGGATTCCTGGGATCAGGACGAGTCCGGCGGCGGCGGCGGCTTCGAGAAGCAGGACCAGGTAGAACGACTTGCCCTCAGCGAAGGGGAGATTCAGACTGTGCGGGCGGCGGGCGACTTCTCCGAAGGCGTAGGCCGAGGCGGTGGAAATGGTGACGGCGGCGACCATGCCGGCTTCGAACATGCCGAGGGCGAAGAGTGCAGAGCCCCAGTGTCCGACGAAAGGTTGCAGGGCCTGGGCAAATTCGGCGGCTTCGAAGTTGGCGCCGGTCATGCCGTGCGCGAAGAGCGGAGCGGTCGCGATGATGGTGGCGAGCGCGGCGAGCGTGGCGAGCGTGGCACCGATGATTGTATCGATGCGGCCGAAGCGGATGTCGCGGATGGTGAGGCCTTTGTCGGCGATGGCGCTTTGCTGGAAAAAAAGCATCCAGGGAGTGACGGTGGCGCCGATGTCGGCGAGCAGGATGAGCACGGTTTCCTGATTGATGCCGCCCGGGAGCGGCTTCCAGGTAAACAAGGCGCGGCCGATCTCGCCCCAATGGGGATGGCTTAGCAGGGCGACCGGAATAAATATCAGGTTGAACATGGCGGCGGCGAGCGTGATGCGCTCCCAGGTCCAGTAGCGGTGAGTGAGCAACGCGACGACCAGAACCAGCAGGGCGCTCAGGACGGCGATTGCTGGGGGCACTCCGAAGTATCCGAGGCCGGCGCGGATGGCGATGAACTCGGTGACCAGGGTAAGAAAGTTGCCGACCATGAGGTCGACCATGGAGAACCATCCCCAGAAGGGCCCGAAGCGGTCGAAGATGAGTTCGGCGTGTCCGCGATGGGTGGCGGCGCCGAGGCGGACCGTCATTTCCTGGACAACGCAGGCCATGACGAAGGTGAGGACGACGAAAGGCAGAAAGAATCCGATGCCGAAGCGAGCGCCGGTAGAGGCGTAGGACAGCATGCTGGGGCCGTCATTTTCGCCGAGCATAACGAGGATGCCGGGACCGATGAGCAGCCACAACAGGCGGGCGCGCGGCCAGAGGCCGGGGCGGGCGCGCTCGGCGGAGACGCGCTCGCGGTCGTGAGCACGGTCGATATCTTCGTGGGTGATGTGGAGGTCGGCGGGTTCGATCATGTCAGAGATGGTCGAGTTTGAAGATCAGAGCCTATTCAACACGGAGACACTGAGGCACGGAGATGATTTGTACTTTTCAGAGCCATTTCATTTTCCGCGAGATACCGCACCTCATTAGCGGAAGTATATATCATTGCATAAACTATAGTTAACTGATTTAGGGATGGGGAGGATTGGGTCCCGGGGCGGCGCACACGACTGGAATGGAAGGGCGGCGGTGTGGCTCCGCTTCAGCCGGCCGTGGAGAAATGCTAGGGATCCTTCGACTGCGTTGTCGTTCGCGTTGCGAACGACAACTTCGCTCAGGATGACAAGATTATTAAGGGATGACAAGAGTGATTAGAGACGACGCGTGAGATCTACTCAGCGCTTGGGGCGCTGGTCGGGGGAGATTAGCCAGACCCGCTCGGCGGCGGCGGGACCCAGGGAGACGTTGCCGCTGGAGGTCGAAAGGGTGAGGGTCTGATCGTAGTTGCGCTCGAGGAGGCGGACTTTTGCGCCGGGGCGGATGCCGCGGGCTTCGAGGAATTCGAGCAGGCGACGGTCGCGCTCGTAGATGCCGCTGACGGTGTAGGTTTGCGCGGGTGCGGCGTCGGCCAGCAGGACCAGGCCGCGGCGGCGGCGGCTGGCGGGGCTTTCGAGTTCGCTGAGATTGCCGTGGGGGCAGGCGCCACCGCGTCCCAGGCGGGCTAACAGTTTGGCTTCGAAGTCGGGGGAGACGGCGTGTTCGAGGCGCTCGGCTTCGTCGTGAACTTTCCACCACTCCATGCCGAAAAGTTCGGAGAGCATGCGCTCGATCAGGTGATGGCGCAGGGCGAGCTTGCGGGCGATTTTGCGTCCGGCGGCGGTGAGTTGCACCAGGCCGTCACCCTGCACGCGGACGAGGCCGTCTTTCTTGAGGCGGCGCAGGGCCATGGTGACGGCAGGCGGCGAAACTTTGAGCAGGTCGGCTAGACGCGCGGAGATGACGTCTTCGCCTTCACTCTCCGCCTGGAGGATCGACTTCAGATAGTCTTCCTTGGAGACGGTGATCATTGGAAAGATTATACGTTAGGGATTAAGCGTGGTTAATGGCCGATTGCAATTGCTGATTGCTGATTGTTGATTGTCAAGAGTAGACAGGGGCAGGCGTGTTTTGTCAATCAACAATCAGAAATCAACAATCAGCAATTGACGACGGCCTTGCCGTTTGACAGCCCTCGCCATCTGCCCCTAACCTGAATTCTCTATCTATGAAAGTTCTGGTACTCGGAAGCGGCGGACGGGAGCACGCACTGGTGTGGAAGCTGCGGCAGTCGGCGCAGGTTTCGCAGCTTTATTGCGCGCCGGGGAATGGCGGCATCAGCGATGAGGCGGAGTGTCTTCCGGCGGATTTGAAGAGCCTGGAATCGATGACGGCGCTGGCTGCGAAGTTGCAACCGGATTTGACCGTGGTGGGGCCGGAGTTGCCGCTGTCACTGGGTGTGGTCGATGAGTTCGTGGCGCGGGGGTGGGCGGTATTCGGTCCGACGAAGGCCGCCGCGCAGCTGGAAGCGAGCAAGAGTTTTGCCAAGGAATTTTTGCAGCGGCATCACATTCCCACGGCGCCTTTTGCAATTTGTGAATCGGTAGAGCAGGTGCGCTCGGCGCTGGGGCATTTTCACGCTCCCGTGGTGGTAAAAGCCGACGGACTAGCGGCGGGCAAGGGTGTGGTAATTGCCAAAAGCAAAGAAGAAGCGGCGACTGCGGCTGCCGAAATGTTGAGCGGCAGAATGCTGGGCGAGGCGGGCGCGCGCGTGGTGCTGGAAGAGTGCCTGACGGGCGACGAACTTTCGTTTCTCGTATTCAGCGATGGCGAGCGCGTGGCGCCGCTGGTGGCGGCGCAGGATCATAAGCGGGTGGGCGATGGAGATACGGGTCCGAACACGGGAGGGATGGGAGCTTATTCGACTCCGGAGATTGTTGACGACAAAATGCGTGACTGGCTGGTGACGCACATTGCGAAGCCGGTGGTTGCTGGAATGAAGGAAGAAGGCGCGGAGTTCAAGGGCGTGCTTTATTGCGGGCTGATGATGACGGCGCGCGGGCCCATGGTGCTGGAGTTCAACTGCCGGTTTGGAGATCCGGAGACGCAGCCGATTCTGATGCGGCTGGAGAGCGATCTGGTTGAAGCGCTGGAAGCTTCGATCGCGGGGCGGGTGAGCGAAGGAGATTTCAAGTGGTCGCGGGAATCGTCGGCGTGCGTGGTGATGGCGTCGGGGGGATATCCCGGGACGTTCGACGCGGGGAAAAGAATTACGGGACTGGAAGAAGCCGGGGAGATCGAGGGCGTGAAAGTTTTTCATGCCGGTAGCACGAAACGCGGCGAGAGCTATTACACTTCCGGCGGGCGGGTGTTGGGAGTAACGGCGCGGGCGCGCGACCTGGAGACAGCGTTGGAGCGCGCGTATGCGGCTTGCGGGAAGATTAGTTTTGAGGGAGCGCATTACCGGAAGGATATTGCGGCGCGGGCATTGAAGAAGTAGTTTGGGGAACTGAAGTGACCGGGGACGGTGGTGGAAAATCCTTTGGACCGCGAGAGGCGGGCCAATGCGAGGGATCCTTCGACTGCGGTTTTGCTTCGCATTCGCGAAGCAAAACCTTCGCTCAGGATGACAGATCAAGATGATGACAGATCAAGATGACAAAAATATTATGAGGGGGAAAATGAGCAATCCACTGGTTTCGATTGTGATGGGCAGCGATTCTGATCTCGAGATTATGCGCGAGGCGGGCAAGGCGCTGGAAGAATTTGGGATCGCGTATGAGATGGATGTGACTTCGGCGCACCGCTCGCCCGACCGCACGGCGGAGTTTGCGCGCGGAGCTCGTGAGCGTGGGATTCGCGTGATCATCGCGGGGGCGGGCGGGGCGGCGCATCTGGCGGGGGTGATCGCGGCGCATACGACCTTGCCGGTGATTGGAGTGCCGATTCCTTCGACTGCGCTCCAGGGGATGGACTCTCTGCTGGCGACAGTGCAGATGCCGGCGGGGATTCCGGTGGCGACGGTGGCGATTGGGAAGCCTGGGGCCACGAACGCCGGAATTCTTGCGGCACAGATGATCGGTCTGAGCGACAACGCGATCGCGCAGAAACTTAAAGCGCACAAGGAGAAGCTGGCGCGGGGAGTCGAGGAGAAGTCGAAGAAGATGCGGCAAGGGTAAAGATCAAAATCCCCATCCTGTCGCGAAAAACGCGGCAAGGATGGGGCACCCGCTAGATTTTTGTTTGTAGCGAAGCAATCGGCAGCATGGGTTTCCTCGCCAAGGGTGCGAGGCTTCCAAGAAATTTCCGAATCTCGTCGAGATCGTGATCGGAAATCGCAGTGAACTTCAAGCCGATTCCGAGGCCCGGACTTCTGTGGGCAACTTCGGCTTCGGCCCAGGCCTTGGTTTGTCCAAACCAGATGCCCACTCTCGCCTTCGTCCCAGGCTCCAGAGGGATTGGCATCTCGACATAGCATCCGCCAAGGCCGAGGTCGGCAACGGTGCCCCAAAAAGATGCACCCTCGTGGACATGAATCTCGATCGAGTTCTGGCAACGGAAGCGGGGAGTCTTGCGGCGCTCAATACTTCCTGGCTGGAAGTTATCGGGGGCATCGGGAGAAAGCAGGTCATCCCAGAGCGGCTTGTCCGGAGCGGTGCTGCGCAGGCCAACGTGCCCGGCTTTGGGCGTGCCTGGTGCGCCGATCCACTTTACGCGGAAGTGTACTCGATTGTTACCGTATGTCAGTCCGATGATCTCGCCAACCTTAAGTTCCGGAAGAACGTCGATGATCTCCGCCCCGCTGCGGCTGATATTGACGGTGGAGACTTTCTCGGAAAAGACCTGACCGTGGTTGTCCGTGCCAAAGATACGTACCGGGACCTTGACTGACTTGCGGGGCTGGCTGCGCTTGCCCATTAGAGCCGCAATCCCTTCAGGTACTCGCGGAATTCTTCGCCCAGGCCTTCGCGCTTAAGCGCGAATTCTACTGTAGCTTTCAGGAATCCGAGTTTGTCGCCGGCGTCGTGGCGGCGGCCTTCGTAGACACAGGCGTACATTTTTTCTTTCTTCAGTAACTGGCGCAGGCCGTCGGTGAGTTGCAATTCTCCGCCGGCGCCGGGAACGATACTGGCCAGCGTTTCAAACACTGTGGGAGTGAGAACGTAGCGGCCGATCACGGCGAGGTTCGACGGGGCGTCTGCCAGCTTCGGTTTCTCGACCAAATCCAGAACTTCGTGCAGCCTGCCGTGTGATCCTGCGACCGGTTTCGTCTTGATGACACCGTAGGAAGAAATCGCCGCGCCTTCGATCACTTGCGTCGCGATCACCGAACATTGCTTTTCGTTGTAAACGTCGATCAGCTGTTTGAGACACGGGACCTTCGAGTCGATCACGTCATCGGCGAGCAGAACGGCGAAGGCCTCATCGCCAACCAGTTCGCGCGCGGTGAGAATGGCGTGGCCCAGGCCCAGCGCCTCCTTCTGGCGAATGTAGGCAACGTGAATCATGTCGGAGATGGAGCGGACGATCTTGAGCAGTTCGGTTTTTCCGCGATCTTCGAGCATGCGCTCGAGTTCGTAGCTGACGTCGAAATGATCTTCGATCGCCTGCTTTCCGCGCCCGGTGATGATGATGATCTGATCGCAACCGGAGGCCATCGCCTCCTCCACGCCGTATTGAATGATGGGCTTGTCGACCAGCGGGAGCATTTCCTTGGGCTGGGCTTTGGTGGCCGGGAGAAAGCGCGTGCCCAGTCCAGCAGCGGGGAAAACCGCTTTGCGGACGATGCGCTTCTTGCGGCGGTCGGTATTGGCTCGTCGTTCGGGCGTGGGCTTCATGACGGAATCATTGTAAACTGCGGGCCTTTGTGCGTTGGGGCTACTCTCGCTTAGCCTTCAAAGGTTCGTCCGCGATGGCGGGGGTTGTCGTGGCTGCCTCCGCGCTCGCTAACTGTTCCAAAACTGTGCGCAACCCGCGGAGGACATCTTCTGCGGCAGTGGCTTTCAACGCGAACTTCAACATGCCATCCGGAGTGAACTGGGCGCCACGCTGCGCGGAGACGAAGCGGGCTAATTGCTCCGGATCGACGGCGGCATTCTGACGGAACTTGAAGGTCACCGTTTCGCGTTTGCGATCGATCGCGTTCACGCCGACTCGCATGCACAACAATTTGAGCGACGCGTAGTCGAGCAGATTGCGCACCGGGGGCGGCGGCGGGCCATAGCGGTCTTCCAACTCGGCGCCGACGTCGCCGAGTTGCGATTCGGTTTCGACGCGGGCTACGCGTTTGTACATCTGGAGCCGCTGATTTTCTTCGGGGACGTATTCGCCCGGGATGCGGATGTTCAGGCCGAGATTGAGCTGCGTCTCGGCTTCGTCGGGGGCGGCCTCCCCTTTCATCTCGCGGACGGCACGTTCCAGCATTTGTGTGTAGAGTTCGAAGCCAATAGCCTCGATGTGTCCGCTTTGTTCTCCGCCTAAAAGATTTCCCGCTCCGCGCAGTTCCAGATCGAGCGCGGCGATTTTGAATCCCGCTCCGAGATCGGAGAATTCTTTGAGAGCAGCGAGTCGGCGGCGCGCGATCGGTGTCAGCTCGATTTCTGACGGCAATAGTAAATACGCGTAGGCACGGCGACTGGAGCGGCCTACGCGGCCGCGAAGCTGATAAAGCTCCGACAATCCCAGGCGGTCGGCGCGGTTGATCAAAATCGTGTTGCACAGCGGAATGTCGAGGCCGTTTTCGATAATCGTGGTCGCCACCAGAATATCGGCTTCATGATGCATGAATTTGAGCATCACTTTTTCGAGTTCGCCTTCTGACATTTGCCCGTGGCCGACGGCGACGCGCGCCTTCGGCACCATCGTCTGCAGCTTCGCCGCGATTTCCCAGATGCTATCCACGCGGTTGTGCACGAAATAAACCTGGCCGCCGCGTTCGAGTTCCTGCTCGATCGCCGATTGAATCAGTTTCTCGTCCCAGTTGGCGACGATGGTCTGAATCGCCATGCGGTCTTTGGGTGGGGTTTCGATCACACTCATGTCGCGCAGGCCGACCAGCGACATGTGCAGGGTGCGCGGAATGGGCGTGGCCGACATGGTGAGCACATCGACTTGCTTGCGCATTTGCTTGATGCGCTCCTTGTGGCGCACGCCGAAGCGCTGTTCTTCGTCGACGATGAGCAGGCCGAGATCGGAGAACTTGATGTCTTTCGAAAGAATGCGGTGCGTGCCGATGAGGATATCGATTTTGCCGGCTTCGGTTTTCTGCAGAATTTCTTTTTGCTGTTTGGCGTTGCGGAAGCGGCTGATCATTTCAATGGTGACGGGAAAAGCTGCGAAGCGCTGCTTGAAAGTTTCGTAGTGCTGAAAGGCGAGCACCGTGGTGGGAGCCAGCAGTGCGACCTGGCGGTTGTCGCCAACGGCTTTGAAAGCCGCGCGCATGGCCACTTCCGTCTTGCCATAGCCGACGTCGCCGCAGAGCAGGCGGTCCATGGGCTGCGTCGATTCCATGTCGCGCGTTACGTCGGCGATGGCTTGCGCCTGGTCTTCCGTTTCGCTGAACTCGAAGGCATCTTCAAATTCGCGAACCCACTCGTTGCCCGGCGGGAAAGCGTGACCCACTGCCGTTTTGCGTTCGGCATAAAGTTTGAGGAGTTCGTCGGCCATATCTTTCATGGCCTTGCGCACGCGGGCTTTGGTTTTCGACCACGCGGCTGTGCCGAGACTGCTGAGCGCCGGCTTGGCGCCTTCGGACGAGCGATATTTCTGAATCAGGTCGAGGCGCGTGAGTGGGACGTAGAGGCGAGCCGAGTCGGCATATTCGAGCAGCATGAATTCGGCGTTGCCGTCGCCCTGATTGATTTCTTTCAGTCCCTGATACTGGCCGATGCCGTGCTCGACGTGGACGACGTAGTCGCCGACCTGCAGGTCGCGAAAATCGGAAAGGAACGCAGACACTTTCGATTTCTGGCGCTGGGGACGGGACGCGACCGCGTCCGACTCGTCGAACAAATCGCGCGCGCCGAAGATGGCGAGATTGGCCTCGGGAAAAACAACGCCGTCGGGGATGTAGGCCTTGGCCAGCGTGGTGGTGAGAACGTCACCGGCGAAGTAGCTGGTTTCGTCGGCATAACTTTCGCCGCCGCGAGTGCGCGTGCCGAGGCGGAAGGAAACGTTGTACTCGGTGAAAATATCGGCGAGGCGTTCGACTTCTCCATTGTTAGGGACCGCCAAGAGAACCTGCATGTTTTCCTGACGAAGTTTTTGCACCTGCTGCAGCATGGCAGGAACCGCGCCGTGGAAGCGGGATGCGGGCTGGGAGAGAAATGTGACGGATGGACTGTCGCCGTCGGGGCGGGCGATGCCGAGATGTTCGACATCGGCGCCGGGGAGGGTTGCGAGTTTGTGCCACCAATCGTCGGGCGGCAAATATAAATCTTCGGGGCGCACGAGATTTCCCACTCCGCTGCGCTCGTGCATTTCCTCGACGCGAGTCCAGAAGCGGTCGAATTCCTGGTGAAGCTGTTCGGGTTCGTCGAGCAGAACGGCGGCGCTAGGGAGAAGATCGAAGATGGTGCGATCAGCTCCGGCGACGGGCGCGTAAAATTCCCAGCCGGGAAAAACTGTGACTCCGCCGGCGCGAATAGCTGCTTCCACAATTTCCTGCGAGCCCGGCTCTCCCGAACTGACTATGCGTTTGCCGGAGAGTCGCGTGTGGATCGCGGCCAGCAGGTGATCGCTGACCGGAGTTTCGGTGAGCGGCAGCAGGAGCGCTTCATCCACGGGATTCGAGGAACGCTGCGAAGCGGGATCGAAGCGGCGGATGGAATCGACTTCGTCGCCGAAGAATTCGATGCGCACAGGGCGCTCGGCTTCGGGAGAGTATACGTCGAGGATGCCGCCGCGCAGAGAGTACTGGCCAGGCATCTCGACGACATCGGCGGGGTTGTAGCCAACGGTGTTCAGGTGCGCGAGCAGAGCGTCGGTATCGAGCGATTCGCCGCGGCGGATGGTGCGAGCGAGATCGGAATAAAACTCCCCGGCGCGCAGGCGGATGGCCGTGGCCGCGACTGGCGTCACTACGATCGATGCGGTGCCCGTGGAAATCTTCCACAGGGCGGTGGCGCGCTCTTCCTGCAGTTCAGGATGCGGTGAAAGATTCTGAAACGGCAACACGTCGCGGGCGGGCAGCGAGACGACGGCTTCCGGATCGCAGGCGGCGGTGAGTTCGCAGAATCCGCGGAGAATGGGGACGAAATCTTCGACGGCGCGATTGTCGATTACAACGACGATGAGCGGGCGTTCGGCGCGGCGCTGCAAAAGCACGAGCAGCAAGGCTTTGGCGGTAGGAGTGAGGCCGGAAACACGTGTCCGCCCCGTGCCCTCCCGCAGGTGGGAGGCTACACGCGCGAAGGCGGAAAGTTTCTCCACGTCCGCGAAGAGTTCGCGGACGAACGGAAGCAGCATGCGAGGATTATTTTAACAGGAGTGCACCTGTGGCGCGGACCTGCCCTGAGCGAAGTCGAAGGGACTCTTGCCGGCGGATTTTGGCATGTATTTCTGCCTGCTCGAGGGCTAAGAAAACGCCTCCCGAATTTCTCGATTTCCACAGGTCTCAACCTGCGACGTGCAACCTGATGCAATCCAGCCGTTTGCAATCCACAGAAAGGAGTTTTGCACAAACGTTCCTGAGGGAACACTTCTCGCAATTATCCTCGCAACAGCGGGCGGGTCAGGCAGGTGGGGCCGCCGCTGCCGTTGATGCAGAGTTCGCTGCCGGGGAAAGTGCGGACGTCGAAGCCGGCGGCGCGGAGGCGCGCGTTGGTCTTGCTGTTTTCTTCGAGGGCGAGCAGGCGCTTGCCGCCGAGAGCGAGGACGTTGCAGGCAAGCGTGTCGCGCTCGGAGGGGTCGATCTCGATGAAGCGGTAGCCGCGCGACTTGAGCAGTTCGACAGTTTCGACGGCGAGCCAAGGCAGGTCGACCAGGGCGGTATGCTCGTCGAGCAGGCTGATCAGCGACATCAGATGCAGGCAGGCGGAGGGTCCGGGGCCGTAGGGCAGCGGCGCGGAAAGAACTTCGACGCCTTTGGGCGCGAGGAGATCGTGAAGTTGCTGAATGCCTGCGGCGCTAGTGCGGTAACCGTGGCCGACGAGCAGCGTGTTTGCGTCGTGCGATGTCGAAGCGAGCCAGAGGATGTCTCCGGCTTCGGTGGCGCCGGGAGCGATGATTTTAGCCAGCGTGGGGATGCCGAAGCGTAAACAGAACGCGCCCTGGTGCTGGCCTTCGAAGATTCGATTGGGTTTACCTGGACGCATGACGATGAGTCCGAAATCGGTGGAGAGAGAGGCGTCGTGGGCATAAACGGCGTCGAGAGAAAGTTCGGGCGCGGGCGCGAGTTCGATGATTTCTGCACCCGCGGCGGCAAGTTCCCGGCAGAGGGCGTCGTGCTGCGCCTGGGCGGTTGCGAAGTCGGGAGCGTGGTGGAATCCGAGGTCGCGCCAGCGTGCAACGTATTCGGGACGATTCCATCCGGCGGTGCGCGGCGAGCACACCAGCACGCGCTGAAGTGAGCCGACCATGGAGTGTCCGTTGAACTGCGCTGTGGTGATCGGGTCGGCTGGGGTTACTTCCATCGTGCCTCCAGGGATTGTGCAACCCTTGTCCTGGTTAGGAATCTAAATGCGCATCATGGCAAAAGCAATGTGGGAAGGTGCGGTGCTCGCCGACAGCAGCCAGACAGTGGAAGTGGAAGGCAACCAGTATTTTCCGCCGGACGCAATTCGCAAAGAATATTTCCAGCCCAGCGAACTGCATACGGTTTGCCCGTGGAAAGGGACGGCAAGTTACTACGATGTTGAGGTGAACGGCAAACGGAATGACGGGGCAGCATGGTATTACCCGGAGCCGAAGGCGGCGGCGAAGCAGATCAAGGGGTACGTGGCGTTCTGGAAGGGCGTGAAGGTGGAGACGTAGCGGGCCAGGCGCAGGGCGAGGACAACAAATATAACGGGCGAATGCCTTTACTTTCTGCTAAAATGTAAAGCATGGCTCAAGCAACAGTTTCCTCGAAGAATCAGATCGTAATTCCGCGGGAAGCACGTCAGGCGCTCGATTTAAGAGCCGGCGATAAGGTGCTGGTGGTGGTCCGCGGAGAGCGAGTGCTGGTGCTGCAGAAACCAGCTTCGTACCGGGCGGCAATTCGAGGTCTGGCGGGTAAGAGCTATCCCTCGCAACACGTCAAGAAGGAACGCAAGAGTTGGGAGTAGAGCCACTTCGGCTTTTTCTCCGGCGCCACCGCCGGATCGCGATCGACACCAGCATCTTTATTTATCAACTCGAGGCCAATCACCGCTACCTCGCGCTCTCCGACTCGGTTTTTGCCTGGGTGGAACGAGCAGGCCATGAGGCGGTGACCTCGACCATCACGATGACGGAGTTGCTGGTGCCGTCTTATGGGGACGATGACGAGCGCAGGATTGACGAATTCTACGGACTACTTTCCACGTATCCCAATTTGCGATGGGTTGCCCCTGACCTGGAAACGGCTGACATTGCCGCACGAATCCGCGCCACCTATAAGTTGCGGACGCCGGATGCTCTGCAGGCAGCGACCGCCATTCAAGCGAATGCAACGGGATTCATCACAAACGACCCAGTCTTCGCGCGCATCGAAGAACTCGACACGGCCGTTCTGGATCGATTTCTGTGATGGCGGAGACATAGGGGCTGGATTTTCAAAACTCCATGTGGGCGCGGAAGGAGCCGACGAAGACGGGGCCGCGGTCGCGGTTGTAGCCGGGATCGACGATGTACTGCGTGCCGGGAGCGACGTAGAGGCCGCGCCACACGTGCAGGGTATAGTAGGTTTCGAGAATGTTTTCGCGGCCATAGTTGAGCTTTCCATCGCCGAGGAGAAAGCCGAGGCCGCCATCGGCCAGATAGTCTTGATGGTCTTTCTTGATTCCGTTGGTGAGAAAGGCGATGCCGGCGCGGTCCTGCTTGCGATGCCACTTGGCGCCATTCGCTCCTATACCTTCAACCACGGTGGAATCAATTTCCGTGTAGGCGAATGATTCGGTTTTACCGTTGTCCCATCCCCAGCGCGCAAAGGCGGTGAAGTTGCGCGTGAGATTCTGTTCCAGATTCACGCCGAAGCCATATTTGGCGGTGATGTGCCAGGGATGGTTCGTGATTTCCGGAACGCTCTCGTCGAGCTGGCCATCTTCGAACTGAATGACGGCGTCGCGGTAGATTCCCATGTTGGCGTGGTTAACGTAGGCCAGAAGGCGCACTACTCCGGCTTTCTGGGGGATGAATCCGTGTCGCAACTCATATTCGAAGTTTTCCCCGCGGGCCTGCCACGGGCGCCATACGAGATCGATGCCGTTAGCGACCTTGGGCATGAGGGCCTCGGCGAAACGGAACCCCCAATTGCGGTCTTCAAAGTCGGCAACGGCGCCGACGGTGTAGCCGCGAGTGTCGGCGGCGTAGTCCCATGCGCCGTTGTTGTCGGTGGCCCAGTTGATGAACTGGAAGTGAGTGTCGGAGCCCACGGAGTTGACGTCGAAGAAGTCGGGCATGCTGAACTTGCCAAAGCGGATTTCGAGACGGCGCCGGGGAAGTTCGTCGAAGAGCGAAAGATAGGTGCGTGTGCTTTCGACTCTGTCTTTGCTAAGCGCGAAGACTTTGTGAATCATGCCGCGGCCGAGATAGGGAGCTTTGCTGAGCGAGGGATTGCGGACGATGTCGAGATCGGTGTTACCGGCCAAGCCCAGGCCGGTACTGAGGGCGGCTCCGCCGGCTTCTTCTACGTCGACGAGTAGTTCGGTGGAGTGGTTGAGGCGGACGCCAGTGTAGAGCGTCAGCACGCGGGAGGTCGCTTTTTCGTAGTTTCCGCTGAGGCTGTTCTTGCCGCTATAGGGGGAAGTGAAGTCAGGGTGCGCCTGAAAAATAAAATTGGCCTGGCCGGAGAGCCAGAAGCGCGTGTCTTTGAAATGTGGGAGCATGGTTTCGGGGTTGTCGTTGTCGGGAGGGGCGGCGGGTGGATCGGCGCGTGTGTCGGTCGGCTTGGGGTCGGAGGCTGGGGTTGTTACGGTAGCGGAGGCCTGGGGCGCGGAAGACGGCGCATCGGGTTGCTGGGCGAGGACGGGAGCTGCGAGAGCGATCGCGACTACAGAGCAGAAGACAAAGCGTCTGCCGGGATGCGCGAGTTGCGTGCAACTTCTCATGGACTCCCAAGTATTTTCCAAAAATGAATCTGGGCAAGCCTCGGACCCTTGCGGACGTTCGCTTCAGTTATCTCCGAACCCCGCGTAAATGATTAACGTAAATATAACACGAATAGTTAACCATGGTTAACTACGAGCCGGCCGACGGCGCTCCCACCAGGGGTCTGCTGATCCGACGTACGTGCCGGTTGCTGCTGCATCTCACGACCCATTTTGCGGTCCATCGAGCCTACGCAGCGTTGGTTAAAGGAATATTACAGACGCGAGAAAAGCGGGAGCAGTCCAAGTATTACAGAGGACGAGGTCGAGAGCGAGAGCGCGGTCAAAAGCAGGAACAAGGGCAAACAGCTCTGACCGCTAAGTGCGCTAAAGGTACACGAAGGAACCCGTGGCATAGATGCTCTAGTACATTTGCGGTGCTGATTTTTGTATCGAGGAAAGGAAACGTCGTGGCGGGGAAAATAAAAAAGACGGCTCGGAGCCCCCGAAGCCGTCCTTCAAACCCTCCCGGTTAGAAGGGCATCTTGATGGACTTCAGAGTAGCGCCGCAATGTTGCAGAATGATGGACGGATGGTGAATATCTGGTTAATTTGCGGGTGCGGGCGCTGCTATAGTGGTCGGTTCATGGAGGAGCGGCGGCGTTTTGCTGTGTGCAGTGGTTGCGCCGCACGCAAGCGAGGACACGCCTCCGGAGGCCGCCAGTAGGGACTTGCAAGGAGTTCCCTTCGGCTTCGCTCAGGGCGGGCTTTCGCTTCGCTCAGGATGACAAGACTTTAAACTTGCGCGTATTCAAAAAATGTTCCAGGCGCTGGAGGATGTGATGCCGTCCACAACATCGCGGAAGGTCGAACAGTCGCGGCGGCTGCAACAGCGCGCGGAGAGCATGATTCCGGGCGGCGTGAATTCGCCGGTGCGGGCGTTTCGCGCGGTGGGATGCGATCCGGTGTTTATTGTACGGGGCAAGGGATCGCACATCTGGGATGCGGATGACAACGAATACATCGACTACATCGGGTCGTGGGGTCCGCTGATTTTGGGGCACGCGGATCAGGATGTGCTGGACGCAATTCTGAGCGCGGCTTGCAACGGCACGAGTTTCGGGGCGTCGACGCCGTCGGAGGCCGATCTGGCGGAGCTGGTGATATCCGCGTTTCCACAGATGCAGAAGGTGCGCTTCGTGAGTTCGGGGACGGAAGCGACGATGTCGGCGATCCGGCTGGCGCGAGCTTACACGAAGAGAAAATATATTGTGAAGTTTGAGGGGTGCTATCACGGGCATGCGGATGCTTTGCTGGTGAAGGCGGGGTCGGGCGTGGCGACGCTGGGGATTCCGGGATCGGCGGGCGTTCCGGAAGAATTTATACAGTTCACGGTGGCGTTGCCGTTCAACAACATTGCTGCTGTCGAGCATGCGTTCCAGAAGTTCAAGCACCAGATTGCTTGCGTAATTGTAGAGCCGGTGGTGGGGAACATGGGCTGCGTGCCGGCTGCGGACGATTTTCTGGTGGCGCTGCGACTGATTACCGAACGCGAACATTCGGTGCTGATCTTCGATGAAGTGATGACGGGGTTCCGGCTGGCATTTGGCGGGGCACAGGAGATTTACAATGTTCGCCCGGACCTGACGACGATGGGAAAAATCATTGGCGGCGGGCTGCCGGTGGGCGCCTACGGCGGGCCCAGCGAGATTATGGATCTGGTGGCGCCGCTCGGGCCGATGTACCAGGCGGGGACGCTTTCGGGGAATCCGCTGGCCATGGCGGCGGGATGCGCGACCCTGAAACATTTGCGCGATCACAAACAGGAGATTTATCCGCGCCTCGAAAAGTTGAGCGGCGAACTGGTGGAGGGCGTGGCGGCGGCGGCAAAAGAGACGGGCGTTACGCTATGCCACAACCGGGTGGGATCGATGTTTACGTGGTTCTTTACGAAGGGGCCGGTGAAGGATTGGGATAGCGCTTCGAAATCGAATACCGAGGCGTTTGGGAAATTCTTCCGAGGGATGCTCGACAATGGCGTCTACTTGCCGCCATCGCAATATGAGGCGGCGTTTCTGGGAGCGACACATACGGAGCAGGATGTGCAGCAGACGATTGCGGCGGCGAAGCTGGCGTTCGCGAAGCCGTAATTTCCTGAGGTGAAATTTTATTTATGCGAGGGCAACACCGTCCAGATTTCGGGATCTTCGTTGCCGAGCACCCACGAGCAGAAGCCCTGTAACTTGCGGTCGCGAGCTAGATTCCAGCGTTCCTGAAAACCGCGCTTGTCGGTGTAGAAAACCCACTCCCGGGTATCGTCTCTGTAGAAATAGAACCAGGCCACGCGGTCGGCAGCGTCCCACTCGGGAAGCGGATGATAGGCGGCGAGATATTGGTCGACTTCCTGTTGGCCGATGTATTCGGCGGTGGGGTTTGGCTTATCGCTGTCGCCGGGATCGCCGGCGAACCAGTGATAGCCATAGACGGGAATGCCCAGCGATAACTTTTCCCGGGGAACGAACTGCAGGGCGTAGTCCAACTGCTGCACCGTCCAGAGATAACCGGCGACCGGACCGGGCGCGGTATAGCGGGTGTTTTGATCGTAGGTCATCAGGCAAATCAAATCGGCGGACTGGGCCAGGGCTTTCAGATCGTAGGCGCCGCGCCAGTTGGCGTAGAGCCAGTGAGAGAAGGCGCTTTCGCCGGGGGCTCCGGGAGCGTTGGGAACGGTGGCGATGGTGAGTTGCAGTTTTTCTTTGTGGAGCGCGGCGGCGGTTTCGGCGACGAATGCGGAGAGCAGATCGCGGTCGGTCCACTTGACGTTTTCGAAGTCGATTTGAAAGCCGGTGTAGCCATTTTTCTTGCACTCGCTGAGAACGGAATCGATGAACGCCTTGCGAGCCGCGGGAGTGGTGAAGAGTTTGTGCAGCTCAGCTTGTGCGGTAGTGGCGACGATGGGCATGACTGGCACGTGGTGCTGGGCCGCGGTCCGGAGAATGTTGGGATTCGGCCCGCCCCACGTGAGTCCGTTGCCGTCGACGCCATACCAGGCGGGCACGAGGATATCGATTTTGTCGGCGTGGTCGATGAAGGATTTCACGGAGTTGGGGTTGTCGGTCACGTAGAAAAGCGCTTTGGGCTGGGCTGCGGCGGTGACGGCGCTGGCGAGAAGAAAAACAATAAGGATGCGGTTCATGGTAACTCCCCTGAAATCAGCTCTGAGAAAGCACCTCGGCGGCTAAAACCGTACGCCATGGAATTCCGTTATCGCGGCGCGGGAATCGCGTCGCCACCCAGAAATCTGTGTCGACCAGAATTCTATTGCTCATCTTTTATGCTCATCGTTTATTGCTCATCATGCGCGGGATGGTCACGAACTCGTAGCCTTCGGCTTTATAGGTGGTGAGTAGCTGGTCGGTCGCGGCTACGGTTTGGGAACGGTTGGCGCGCATTTCTTTGTGACCGCCGTCGTGGAGCAGGATCACGTCGCCGCCGCGAATTTGCTTTGCGACTTTGTGTTCTATGACGGTGGCGGGCGGCGCGGTCCAGTCATATCCGGTTACGTTCCACATGACGGGCTCCATGCCTAATTTGTGGGCGATGCGGAGCACGGCGGGGCGGCGTCCCCCGAAGGGAGGGCGAAAAAGATTGGTATGCTGCCCCACGGCATCGCTGAGAGCGGCGCGACAGCCGGAGAGTTCACGGCGAATTTCGGCGTCGCTTTTGAAAGTCAGCAAGGGATGGGTGAAGGTGTGATTGCCGATGGCGTGGCCGGCGCGGGCGACTTCGCGTGCGATGTCAGGGCGTTGCTGAGCGTAGCGGCCGATCATGAAAAAAGTTGCCTTCACGTTATGCTTCGCGAGAACTTCCAGCAACTTCAGGGTGTGGGGATCGTTGGGGCCGTCGTCGTAGGTGAGGGCAATTTGTTTTGTACCGCGTGCGAGGCCGATAAAAGTTTTCCCGTACCATTGGCCGGCGGGGGCCATGGATTGGTAACTGGCCGTGGCGGCGGCCGCGACGACGGCGCCGGTTATGGCGAGCGCAAGCATGTGGGGATTGTAAATTGGCGGGAGGGGAGATGCTGATGCTTGATTTCGCCGTCGGAGAGCCGAGTAGAACTTTTGGATGTACGCCATGGCGGTGAGGGGTGTAACTGAAAAATATCGCCCACTGAATTCTCGTGCCAACATAACCGCAAAGTGTCCTGGACCAGATTTTCGACTTCGACCCACGCTAGCGCGCTTGCATCCGTGCAGATCGGAGTGCGTAGCCTTGGCCAGGCAGCTACGGGCTTGGTCGCGTCGGAAGCGTTCGAAGCTTGGGTGAGACTGCTGTGGTTATCCACGATGGGGACGGCTCAGGGCGCCGCCTGTGACGCCTGCACCGCGCAGCCCCCAGTACTGTTCCCCGTAGTTCCGTTCCCTGCACACGTCTCGTTCAAAAGTGAAGAGAAATAAATCTGTGACGCGCCAGTTGTGGTGGATATGTTGTCCATAATTATGCCGCTGGAACCGCCGGTAGCGGCGAGCCCGGCGGTCGCGCCGGTCGCGGCAGTTGGAACGGTGGTCGTCGTGCCGTTGGTCGAGACCACGAAATTATAGAGACAAGCCCCGGTACAGGTGCCCCCGTCTGTTACATTTCCGTTAGCCGACACGCTCAGAAAAATATAGTCGTGTGTGCCTCCGGCACTGCCGAAGATCTCCGTCACCGGAGAGCAGGTCGCGGCCGCAGACGTCAGCGGATTGATGGTGTTGCCGGCAATGCCGATGACATCGCCAGTGGGAACGAAAGCCGACATAGGGTTTTGCATCAGCTTGGGTTCAGGTGCCGCCGTGTTGCCGTTGGAGGCGCAGGTCCAAAGATTTCCGGTTGTCCCCGTGCCTGCGAAGTAGATATGATCGAACGATCCATCGTAGATTACGGTGCTGGCCAGGCCAATCCCGAACACGGATTCCTTACCGCAGTTGGTCCCTGACCAGGCCGTCGCGCTCGTCGGCGTACAAACGCCGGTGCCGATCGTACTGTTACCCGCCGCGAATTGGAACACGCCATTACAGCCCGTGGCCTTATCGCAGGCAGTTGTGGTGCTCGTATTCTCGTCGTCACCGACAAAAACATAAACGAATCCGGCACTGGAATCGACCAGCGGGGCGTCGACAATGCCTTTGCTGCCAGTCGCCGCGAGTTGGCTGCTTTTCATGACGGCGGCGCCGGCTGGGGTGAACGAGTAAAGAAAGCCCGCTGAGTCGGCGACAAAGATGTGCGTGGTCCCGAAATCGTACACAGGGCCGGTGAGTACGTTGGTGCTGACGGCAATCGGCCAGGTTGCCGTTACCTCGGTGGGAGTTCCCGAGAAGACGGGGTTGAACTTGTGCAGCTTGCCGCTGTTATCGCCGACGTACATTGTGTCAGCTACATAATCGTAGAAGGGAGGCGAGTTGGTGTCCTTGGCTGAGCCGCTAAAGGTTAGCCTGGTCATGCAGGGCGCGGTACAAGTCAGGTAACTGCCCGGTGTGACGTTGTTGGTTGAGGTGTCCATCTGCACCAGAGAAGAACTGCTATTCCATTTCAGCAGCACCAGGCTTGCCACGTTGGACGAGTTATTCTGGACGAAGGCCAGCTGCGAACCAGTCCCAGAGAGAACAACCGATATAGGAATGGCGCTACCATCCCCCGTCGTGCTGCCCTCGGGATAGGCCGTGTTGTATTGCCAAAAGACCGAAGGCACAGGGCTAGAACAGCTGGAGTAAAGGTTGCTGTAAGCAATGATAGTCGGCTGCGTCGATGACCCCGCCAAGCCGGTGTTGTAGACAACGAAATCGTTGGCGCAGCTGGCGGTGGCGACGCCGAACTGGTATTTTGCCGGGTACTGACCTGCACCTACGATGCCGCCATTGCCCAGGCTCATGGTCCAATCCTTTTGCATGGGGCGTTCCCGATGCCGGCCGCCATCGTCGATACCGGTTAGCCATCCAGCCCGCTCCGCCTGCTGGAAGATGAAGCGGGGATCAGTCACCACCTGGGACCAGCGCTCGAACGACCCGTGGTTGACAGCATCGGCAAATGAGCCGGGGTCGGAGAACATGAGGTGGTGATGGGACCAATCGTCGGGCACGCCCCACATCGTGATCCCGCTGTTTCCCCGGACCACCACAGGGTTCAGCACCAAAAACACACCGCTGATTGTAGCCAGTAATAACGGGGCGGCCAAAAAAAATGATCTCTTGACCTTCACGATGCAACTCCTTGGCGAAGCGATCGCACTCTCCCGAAAACAGCTCAGACCGGATCCGGAACGAACTTTCTCACATCCTAGCCACCTGTCCTGCCAGGGTCAACGCATCCCTCGAAGAAGAATCAAGCGAGGCACCGGAAGCGATGGGTGCGCCACGTCGGTGATTTCGCCTTAGGGGGTGTTGCCCTCGATCTGTTGTCGAATGGCGGCACTAGAGTCCGCGCAGTTACTTCAGATGATCCGGGCTGGTCGGCATGAGGGGAAGGCGATCAGAGTCTCTCCAGGCGTTGCGAACCAGGCGACGCAGTGAGAGGATAGCGGCTACTGTCGGGAACCTGAGGTTTCGATGATCAACGGGGCCCATGTGGTTATCTACACGAAGGATGCGGAAGCGGATCGGGATTTCTTTCGCGAAGTGCTGCAATTCCCTTTCGTGGATGCCGGGCACGGCTGGTTGATTTTTGCGATGCCGCCTCTTGAAGTCGCGTTTCATGACAGGGAAAAAGCTGATTTGGAGAACGGTGCGTCGGAACGCGCCGACAAGCACGAGCTTTTCCTGATGTGCGATGACATCGCGGCGACGATCAAGGATCTCCGGGCGAAGAATGTGAAGGTTTCGGAAGTGAGCGAACAGCGGTGGGGGAAGCTGGCCAGCTTCACGCTTCCGGGCGGAGGCAAGATTGGCATTTACGAGCCGACGCATCTGAGTCCGTTGAAACGTTAGGGGCGGAGGCTCCAAGCCAGAAACGCTGGAGCGAAGCGGCCGGCGAAAGTCAAAATCCCCACCCTAAACGCCAAAAACGCGTTTAGGATGGGGCACCCGCTTTTGTGGAGCTAACAACGTCGCCGCTTGGACATTTTTCTATGATTGGACAAACCATCTCGCATTACCGCATCACGGGGCAATTGGGAAGCGGCGGGATGGGGATTGTTTATGAGGCGCAGGACCTCGACCTGGGGCGGCGAGTGGCGCTGAAGTTCTTGCCACCGAAACTCGCGGGCGATCAGAATGCGCTGGAACGCTTCTTGCTGGAGGCGCGCACGGCTTCGGCGCTGAATCATCCCAACATCTGCACGATTTATGCGGTCGAGCGAGTGGGCGACCAGTCGTTTATCGCGATGGAGTTGCTGGAAGGTGACACGCTCTATCATCAGCTGAATACGGGCGCGGTGGCTGTGGACCGGTTGCTCGAATGGAGTATCCAATTGGCGGACGCACTCGATGCGGCGCATGCCAAAGGAATTATCCATCGCGACATCAAGCCGGCAAATATTTTTCTGACCAGGCGCGGAACGGTGAAGGTACTGGATTTCGGACTGGCCAAGCTTGCGCATCCGGAAATGGTAATGGAAACCATTGGAGCTACCACGCAGGACAATCCCAGTCCTGCGCACCTGACCAGCCCGGGAGCGACGGTGGGCACGATTGCTTACATGTCGCCGGAGCAGGCGCGCGGGCTGGAGCTGGACACGCGCACGGATTTGTTTTCGCTGGGAACGGTGATCTACCAGATGGCGACCGGGAAGCTGCCGTTTGCGGGCAATACGTCGGCGGTGATTTTCCACGCGATTCTTGAGCTGGAGCCGGTTCCGGCGCTGCAGCTGAATCCAGGATTGCCGCCGAAGCTGGGCGAGATTATCGAGAAGGCGTTGGAAAAAGACCGCGAACTGCGTTACCAGTCGGCGGCTGATCTGCGGGGCGATCTGAAGCGGCTGAAGCGGGATCTGGAATCGGGGCGCAAGGCTGGGGCTTCGCCAGTTGTTTCAGGCTCGGGATCGGCATCTGCGTCGGGCTCGGTGACAGCGACGGGGCCGGTTGCGGCGGGAACGTCGGGATCTACGACGGTGGTTTCTGGGCGTTCGTCTCAGGCCTCCGCTGCAGTTGCCATTGCGGGACGGCACAAGGTCGGGACCAGCGTGTCTATCCTATTCGGCCTCATCGTTGTGCTGGCTGCTGGCTATGGCGTCTACTCGTTGCTGTCGCACCATCGCACTGTGCCCTTCAGCAATTTCTCTGTGACCAAGGTGACGGAGGAAGGCAACGTGATGTACGCCAAGGTCTCGCCCGACGGCAAATACATCCTCAGTGTGGTGCGGGACAAAGGCCTGGCCAGCCTGTGGCTGCGGAATGTTCCCACCAACAGCATGACCCAAGTACAGCCTCCGGCCGAAGTCTACTTCGGCTGGTTCCCGCTGAGCTTCTCGCCCGACGGAAATTATTTCTATTTCGTGCGCAGTGATCCCGGAGCGCCTGCTTTGAAGTTCCTGTATCGCGCGCCCCTGCTGGGCGGAACGCCGGAGAAATTGGCCTCGGACGTCGATTCCAACATAACGTTTTCCCCGGATGGCCGGAAGCTGGCCTTCCTGCGGTACGACAATCCTGAGCCCAACAAGTACCAGCTGATTGTGCACTCGGTTGACAATGGCGAGGAGACAGTGCTCACTAGCGGTTCGAGCGCCCAGTCCCTCAGGTATCCGGCATGGTCCCCGGACGGCAAGACGATTATGTGTTTTGTGCTCCAGCCCGGAGATGCGCTGACCGGGTTAATGGCGGTGGACGCCAAGACTGGCCGGCAGCAACTGTTCCTGAGTTTCGCTGTTGACCTCGGCTTGCCCATCTGGATGCCCGATAACAATGGTTTGCTGCTTCTGGTGGGTTACCCACGCCAGCAGATCTTCTTCGTGTCCTACCCAGAAGGAAAAGTGACTCCGATTACGCGCGATACCAACAACTATTCCGATCTGAGCGTGGCATCCAGCGGCCGGGAACTGGCCACCGTCCTGAGCGAAGACCATTGGAATCTTTCGGTTTTGACCGCTGCATCAGGCGGCGGGGAGGTACGCAATCTTGGTCCCGCGGAGAGCGATTCCAACTTAACGTGGACGCGCGACGATCATTTGGTATACGACAAGGACCTCACGCTGTATTGGGTCAATCCGGCCTTGGGAGCCAAAGGCGTATTCGCCACCGAGCCGGACTCGGCGAGCGGCGGGCCCTGGGCATGCGCCGATGGCCGGTACATCTTATTTGCCCACGGCTTGCACGGTGGCAAGGGCAACTTGAACGTTTGGCGGGCCGACGCCACCGGGGGAGACTTGAAACAACTCTCGAACGGAAAGTTCGACGCCTACCCGGCCTGTTCGCCCGATGGGCGCTGGGTTTATTACCTTGACTTCGCCACGAGACAAATGATGAAAGTGCCGATTGATGGCGGAGCCGCGCAGAAGGTGACCGACCTGACAGTGCCTGGCCTGTTCGACATTTCTCCGGATGGCACCACGGTTGCCTTCGCCACCGTCGATCATGTCGGCGGCCACGAGGAAAAGCTCGCGCTGGTCGCGACCGACACGGGCAAAGTCCGCCAGTTGCTTAAATACGAAAAAGAAGGATTTGGGACGATCCGGTTCACCCCCGATGGCAAAGCGTTGGCTTACGTCGTGCGCGAGAACGGCGTCGACAACCTGTGGCGGCAGAACCTGGATGGCTCCCCCGGAAAACAGCTCACCTCATTCAAATCGGAGCACATCAACGACTTCCACTGGTCGTTCGATGGCAAGCAACTCGCGTTCGTGCGCGGGCACTCCGACTCCGACGTGGTCCTGATGCGAGACATACAGCAGTAGAACAACCAACAATCCGGCAAAAAATAAAAGGCGGCCATTGCTGGCCGCCTTTTTCGGATTGTTTCGGTGAAGCGGTTTAGTTAGACACCCTTCACGTTCTCGGCCTGCCAGCCCTTGGGGCCTTTGACCACGTCGAACTGAACCTGTTGACCTTCCTGCAGGCTGCGAAAACCGCTCGCCTGGATGGCGGAGAAATGCACGAAGACATCCTCGCCGTTCTGGCGGCTGATAAAACCGTAGCCTTTGGCGTCGTTAAACCACTTCACTGTTCCTGTTTCCATGATGTTGCAATGTTCCTTTTCTTTGATGTGGCGCTGAAACTTTCAAGGATTCTTCTGCAGGCAGGTCACGCGCTGGGTTGAGCGGAGAAACTGGGTACTGCGAAGCAAGCTTAAAGATCAAACGCAGGCCCAGTATATACAGCATGGCATCAGAATAGCTACAAGATTTTTTTACAATCCCGCGTAAGTGATTGATTGCGCGTGGATTAAGTGGGGAGCGGCAGAGGGACGAGGGCGATGGCGTCCTTCGCGAGTTCGCCAGCACCGGGTGGTGTCCCTCTGTGACCTCTGTCGTCAACGAATTTGGCATCCGCGCACTTCAGCGCGCATCCCAGGCGTTCAGTTGCGACTTTCTGAAAAAAGAATCATCATCTAGAGATGCGCTTCCGCACGGTTCTGTTGTGGTTCGGCGTGGTCGCGTCGGCGTCGGCCGGAATTGTCGACGATGTTCGGCAGACGCTCGCCCAGAATAATTTCCCGGCGGCCGAGTCGCAGTTGAATGCTTACCGCGGCCAACAGGGCGTGACTCCGGAGTACCTCGAAGCCTACTCTTGGATGGGGCGGGCCGCTCTCGACGGAAAGCATTATGACCAGGCCGCCGCGTACGCCAAGCAGACCAAGGCTTTGGTGGTTGACCAATTGAAGGGGCGCGCGCTCGACGCGGAGCCGCATGTGCCGATCGCTCTGGGGGCGGCGCTGGAAGTGCAGTCGCAAGCACTGGCGGCGCGCGGGCAGAGGACGCAAGCAGTTGCGCTGCTGCAAACGGCGCTGCAGACGTATGGCAGCACTTCGATTCGGGCGCGGCTGCAGAAGAATCTGAACCTGCTTTCGCTGCAAGGAAAACCTGCGCCGGTTTTGAAGGATGCTCAATTTCTGGGAGCGAAGGCTCCCGCGCTGACCCAGCTCAAGGGATCGCCGGTGCTGCTGTTTTTCTGGGCGCACTGGTGCGGCGACTGCAAGGCCGAAGCGCCGATCATCACGCAGCTGCGGTCGGAATTCGCGTCCAAGGGATTGACGGTGATCGGTCCCACGCGACTGTATGGCTACACGGCGCAGGTAGAGCATGCCGCGCCGGCGGACGAGCTTGCTTACATCGACGCGGTGCGGCATCGCTTTTATGGCGGACTGCTCGACATGCCGGTCCCGATCAGCAAATACGATTTCGACACCTACGGGGCTTCGACTACACCGACGCTGGTGCTGCTGGACCGGACGGGGAAGGTGGCGATGTACCATCCGGGGGCGCTGCCGTATGCGCAGTTGAAGGCGGAGATTGAAAAGGTGGCGCAGTAGGGTTTTCTCCTGGTCCGCGCAGTAATTGCTGTTTGCCGGCCATCTCGTGGAAAGACGCGGGCAAGAGTGCCCGCATGACGCGATCAGCCTCCTTCGACTTCCTTTAGTTTTCCGGTCTTCACATCGTAGACAAACCCGCGAACTGGAATGTGCTTCGGAATCCACGGATGCGATTTCACTCGCTGCATTTGTTGCCGGACGTTTTCTTCCAGGTTGTCGAAGGCGTGGAAATGGGCGGGCTCGGCTGATGCGATTCCCATCTTTTCTGTCAGGCGCTGTTTCAGGTCGTCTTCGCGCACTTTCAGCAGGCCGCAATCGGTGTGGTTGATGATGATGAATTCCTGCGTGTCGAGCAGGTGATGAGAGACGATCAGCGATCGCAGCGCGTCGTCGGTGGCAATCCCGCCAGCGTTGCGGATCATGTGGGCGTCGCCGGGATGCAGGCCCAGGCAGTGCTCGAACAGAATGCGGGAATCCATGCAGGCCAGCACGGCGACGTGGCGCTTGGGGCGGACGGCGAGATCTCCCAGCGTAAAATTGCGGGCGAAGGTTTCGTTGGCCTTCAGCAGTTCATCGGCTACGGACAAAGTGAATGCTCCTAAATTCCCCACGCCTCGACTGCGCTCAGGGCAAACTTTCTCGCGCAAGACGCGCGAGGAATGGGGCGCCCGGATGTCGTCTCCCAACGGCGTTGGTTCTGTTTAGTGTACCCGTTACAATCGGCGCGTGAACCTTGACGACACGATCGTGGCGATTGCTACGCCTGCGGGACGCGGCGGGATAGGCGTGGTGCGCCTTGCCGGGGCGCAGGCGCGGGCGATGGTCGCGCCCATGCTGAGGCTGAAATATGAGTTGGAGCCAGGTCGGGCTGTGTTGGGTGAACTCATTGAGCCCAGTGGTAGGGCTGCCGAGCTTCGCTCGGCCGGACATCCGGGGGCGGCTGTCCCCACATGGCAGGTGGCAGAGTCCGGGCGTATCGATGAAGTTGTCATCACCTACTTCATGAAGCCGCATTCTTACACTACCGACGACATTGTTGAGATTTCTGCGCATGGCTCGCCGGTGGTGCTGCGGCATATCGTCGAGCTCTGCGTGGCGGCGGGGGCGCGGCTGGCGGAGCCGGGCGAGTTCACGATGCGCGCTTTTCTTAACGGACGCATCGATCTGGCGCAGGCGGAAGCCGTCCGCGACCTGATCGAGTCGCAGACCCTCTATCAGGCGAAGGTGGCGGCGCAGCAACTGGAAGGCGCGTTATCGAAACGGTTGCAACCGATGAAGCAGGCGCTGGTTGAACTGATCGCGGTGCTGGAAGCCGGCATCGACTTTGCCGAGGATGATGTTTCGGTGCTGCCGGATGCCACGATTCTCGCCCGAATCGATGGCGTCGAAAAGCCGCTGGAACAACTTGCGGCCAGCTTTGCTTACGGCAAGATTGTGCATGAAGGGCTGACGCTGGCGATTGTGGGCCGCCCGAACGTGGGCAAGTCGAGCCTGTTCAATCGCCTGGTGGAGCGGGAGCGCGCGATCGTCACGGCCACGCCGGGAACTACGCGCGATCTGGTAACGGAAACGGTTGCGATCGGCGGCATTCCGGTGAAGCTCGTGGATACGGCGGGCATTCGGCAGGCGCTCGATGAGGCGGAATCGATCGGTATTCGCAAATCCAAGGAAGCACTGGCAGATGCGGACCTGGTGCTGGTAGTGCTGGATGCTTCGCAGCCTGCGTCTGCGGAAGATGCGGATTTGCTGAGGCTTGCCGAGAGCCGGCCGACGATTGTCGTGGGGAACAAGTGGGACCTGAAGAGCAGTGGCCAGGGATCAGGGGTCAGGGGCCAGGGTTCGATTCATACTTCTGCTTTGACCGGCGAGGGCATCGCTGAGTTACGCGGCGAGATTTTGCGGCATGTGGGCGGCGCGGAAACGCAGGTGGAGTGCGGGTTTCTCACGAATGTCCGGCATCAGGGGTTGGTGCGGGATTCGCTGGCCGCGCTCGCGGCCGCGAAGAATGCGGTGAACGGCAAAGTGCCGCATGAGATGCTGCTGCTTGATCTTTATGGCGCGCTGCGTCCATTGGATGCGATCACCGGAGCTACCACGAACGACGACATATTGAATTTGATCTTCAGTACGTTCTGCATCGGAAAATAATCTGGTTCGGTTCGATCTCGTGCCTGAAGCTTAACCTTCCAGACACGACTCCGATATGCCGCCTTTCCCTCGCTGCGCCCACCAGCCCAAAATGGAAAGCTACGACCATCCGTAGCGGCCGGGGTCCTTGCGTTCATTCTCAGCCCAGACTAGTTTCCGAACAGAGCCGAATAATTCCGGCGAGAGTGAAGTTAAGACGAAGAAGGGTAACCGTCATGCGCAGGTACAACCATTTCACGACCGGGTTCGCAGCAATCCTGATGATCATTTGCGCCACCGGATGCAGCGACCCGGGCACGTCCAACAAACAAACCACCCCGCCTACGGTGGTTTCCGCGGCGCCTCCCAGTGCCGCCGCGGGCGCATGTCCGAATACCATGGTCACGGTCACTTTCAGCAAAGCGATGAATCCGGCAACGATCAATAGCACAACAATTACCTTGTCGGGACCGGCGCTTGCCCCCGTGGCAGGAGTAGTCAGCTACGATGTGAACAGCAAGACTGCCACTTTCTCCCCATCGGCCTCTCTGGCGCTGAACACCCTGTATACCGCCACGGTTACGACCGGAGCCGAGGACACGTTTGGCAATGCGCTGGCGACTAATTTTGTCTGGACCTTCACCACCGGAAACACGTCGTGCCTGGCAGGGCCGCCCACTGTGGTTTCCGTGGCCCCGCCGAATGGAACGGTCGGCGTGTGTCCCAACACCGTGGCGGTCGCTACGTTCAGCGAGGCGATGAATCCTTCCACCATCAGCACCACGACATTTACGCTGGCGGGCCCGGCTGCGGCGTCAGTCACGGGGCAGGTCGTCTACGACGCGCCGGACTATGTCGCCACCTTCACGCCGGCCAGCAATCTCGCGCTGAACACGACCTACACCGCGACCATTACGACCGGGGCTCAGGACCTGATGGGGACTGCACTGGCGGTCAACGCTACGTGGAGCTTCACGACGGCTACCGCGGCCTGTCAAACGTCGCAGGTGGCGTTAGGATCGGCTGCCACTTTCGACGTTCTGGCGGCCACTACCGTTACTAACACTGGACCGACCGTGATCACGGGGGGAAATTTGGGGCTCAGCCCGGGAAGCGCAGTCACAGGCTTCCCGCCGGGAATGCTCACTCTTCCGGCCGTGATGCAGGTCACCGATCCGGCCGCGGCGCAAGGCCAACTGGATTTGACCACCGCCTACATCTACACCGCAGGATTACCAGGAGGTATGTCTCTGCCTGGGGAAATGAGCGGCCTGACGTTTGCTCCCGGCCTTTACAAGACTTCAAGCGCGGTGAAGTTGTCGGCTGGCAACGTCACGCTCGATGCGCAGGGAAACGTGAATGCCGTTTTCATCTTCCAGGTGGGGTCGACGCTGACCACGATCGGGAGTACGCAGGTGGTTCTGGCGGGCGGCGCCCAGGCCAAGAACGTCTTCTGGCAGGTTTCCAGCTCGGCCACTCTGGGAACCAACTCAATCTTCCAGGGAACGATTATGGCGCTGCAATCGATCACGCTGGACACTGGCGCAACCCTCAACGGCAGAGCACTGGCGCGCAATGCCGAGGTCGCGCTGGACAGCAATCCGATTACCGCTCCGTAAGAGTTGAGGCATTCGGGAGTGGATCAGTTTAAAAGCTGGTCCTACCCGATTGCATCGAAAAATACGGCCCCTATTTCGATAAGGCCGCCAGCGCGTCGCGGAACATTGCGTCGAAAGGTGCAGCTTTGCCGTTTTTCGTTACGACGCCGAGAGCCTTCTCGGCGGCGGGCCGCTGATACCCGAGGTTGACCAGGGCGGAGAGTACGTCTTCTTCTGTGGCGTTCATCGGCGGAGCAGCCAGAGCGGAGCTTGGCGCCGGCTCGGGCAATTTGTCGCGCAGTTCGAGCACCATACGTTCGGCCGTCTTCTTGCCGATGCCGGGAATGCGCGTGAGGCGGGTGATGTCGTTACCGCGGATCGCGCGGACCATTTCGTCCGCCGCCATTCCACTCAGGATGGTGATGGCCAGCTTGGGGCCAATTCCGCTCACCGTAATGAGTTTTTCGAACAATAATTTCTCCGACGGGCGCAGAAATCCGTACAGGGCGATCAAGTCTTCGCGCACGTGAGTATGGATGTGCAGCGAGACTTCGCTCCCGAGCGCAGGCAAGTCGGAGAACGTGGGCACGCTGATAGTGACGTCATAGCCGACGCCCCCGGTTTCGACAACGGCCTGGTTGGGGTGTTTGGCCAGCAGCTTCCCGCGCAGATGGGCAATCATGTTCACGCCATTGTAACGGCAGCGCCTGAGTTCGAAAGTGTTATGTGGGCAGAGCCGCCCTCGAAAGCCTCCCCTGAGCGAAGCCGAAGGGTCCGGTCGAGCGAAGCTCGACGGTTTCTCCAGTATCACGCAATATCCGGCGGTCACGAACGTTTTAGATTATTCTATGTAACTCGCGTTCGTGTCTGAGGGGGGAAATGATCAGATCCTGGGTCGTAGTTCGTCGATTCGCGGTTGTATTGTTTTTCCTACCGGTGGGCTCGCTCCCCGCGCAACAAATTCCGGAGAGCGCATATCAGCAACTGCACTGGCGGATGATCGGTCCGTTTCGTGGAGGCCGCACGCGCGCGGCCGCGGGCATCCCCAGCCAGCCTAATGTTTTCTACGTGGG